>Ga0209515_10002011_pt1 | contig 32267 bp, 32 predicted proteins | sample Subgroupgradi54m_FD_187454 | JGI IMG/M metagenome (GOLD analysis project Ga0209515, IMG submission 187454) | Subsurface groundwater microbial communities from S. Glens Falls, New York, USA - GMW60B uncontaminated upgradient, 5.4 m (SPAdes)... ... | reverse complement strand
GAGATCACCACGCGCGCCACGGTGGATTTCGACCGCGTCGCCCGCGATGTCATCCGGCACATCGGCTACACCGACGAGATGGGCTTCGGACCCGACTCCTGCACCGTGCTCACCGCCATCGGCCGCCAGTCCCCCGACATCGCGCAGGGCGTGGATGAAGGCAAGGGCCTCGATCTCGACCAGGGTGCCGGCGATCAGGGGCTGATGTTCGGCTATGCCACCAACGAAACCGACGTGCTGATGCCGATGCCGATAACACTGGCGCATCGTCTGGTCAAGCGCCAGGCCGAGGTTCGCAAGAACGGTAAACTGACATGGCTGCGCCCGGATGCCAAATCCCAAGTGACCGTCAAATACGTGGACAACAAACCGGTGGGTATCGATGCCGTGGTGTTGTCCACCCAGCATGTCCCGGGCATCAAGCATGCGGACCTCAAGGAAGCCGTGATCGAGGAAATCGTGAAGCCGGTCCTCCCCAAGGAGTGGCTGGGTAAAAACACGGAATACCACATCAACCCGACCGGCAGTTTCGAGATCGGCGGCCCGGTGGGCGACGCCGGACTGACCGGCCGCAAGATCATTGTCGACACCTATGGCGGCATGGCACGTCACGGAGGTGGGGCCTTCTCCGGCAAGGACCCGTCCAAAGTCGACCGCTCGGCGGCTTACGCCGGACGCTATGTCGCCAAGAATATCGTCGCCGCCGGGCTGGCGGCGCGTTGCGAAATCCAGATTGCCTATGCCATCGGCGTGGCGAAACCTGTCTCGATACACGTGGACACTTTCGGCACCGGCGTGATTCCGGATACGAAAATTGCGGAACTGGTGAAAAGCCAATTCGATCTTCGTCCCAAGGGTATCGTCCAGATGCTCGACCTGTTGCGGCCGATCTATCTGCCGACCGCCGCCTATGGGCACTTCGGCCGCGCTGAAGCCAGCTTCAGCTGGGAACGCACTGACAGGGCCGAGGCATTGCGCGAGGCGGCCGGCATCAAGTCGCGCAGCGCCGCCAGCGCATAAGTTCATCATGTCGCCGCCGGTTTCACGGCGGCGAGGCGTTGCTCTCCGAGGAGCGTTGCAACCCCCAAAGCTTTTACGCTGGGGCCAGGCTCGGAAAGAACGTCAGTTAAAACAACGGCGCTCGCTCAATTCACGGAGCTAGCATCATGAACGCTGTCGTCAATCCGAAGTTCACCGATTACAAGGTCGCGGACATCAAGCTCGCCGACTGGGGCCGCAAGGAAGTCCAGATCGCCGAGACCGAGATGCCGGGTCTCATGGCCTTGCGCGAGGAGTTCGGCGCGCAGAAACCGCTCAAGGGCGCGCGCGTCTCCGGCTCGCTGCACATGACCATCCAGACCGCGGTGCTGATCGAGACCCTCGTGGCGCTTGGGGCCGAAGTGCGCTGGGCGTCGTGCAACATTTACTCCACCCAGGATCACGCCGCCTCGGCCATCGCTGCCGCCGGCATCCCGGTGTTCGCGTGGAAGGGCGAGACGCTCGAGGAATACTGGTGGTGCACCGAGCAGGCGCTCACCTGGCCGGACGGCAAAGGGCCGAACATGATCCTCGATGACGGCGGCGACGCCACCATGCTGGTGCACAAGGGCGTGGAATTCGAGAAGGCCGGTAAAGTGCCGAATCCCGAAGCGAACGCGAACGAGGAATGGAAGGTGTTCCTGGGACTGCTCAAGAAGAGCCTCGCCGCGAATCCAAAGAAATGGACCGAGACCGCCCAGGCCATCCGCGGCGTGACCGAGGAAACCACCACCGGCGTGCATCGCCTGTACCAGATGCAGGAACGCGGCGAGCTGATGTTTCCGGCGATGAACGTGAATGACTCCGTCACCAAGTCCAAGTTCGACAACCTCTATGGCTGCCGCGAGTCGCTGCTCGATGGCATCAAACGCGCCACCGATGTGATGATCGCTGGCAAAATCTGCGTGGTGCTCGGATACGGCGACGTCGGCAAGGGCTGCGCGCAGGCGTTCCGCGGCATGGGCGCAACCGTGTGGGTCACCGAGATCGACCCCATCAACGCGCTGCAGGCGGCGATGGAGGGCTATCGCGTGGTCACCATGGACGCCGCCGCGTCACAGGGCGATATCTTCGTCACCGCCACCGGCAACGTGCATGTCATCAATCACGGCCACATGAAAGCCATGAAGAACGAGGCCATCGTGTGCAACATCGGCCACTTCGATTCCGAGATCGACATCGCCTCGCTGGAGAAGAACTACACGTGGGATGAGATCAAGCCGCAGGTGGATCATGTGATCTTTCCCGATGGCAAAAAAATCATCGTGCTCGCCAAGGGCCGGCTGGTGAACCTGGGCTGCGCCACCGGACATCCGTCGTTCGTGATGTCAGCGTCGTTCAGCAACCAGACCATCGCGCAGATCGAGCTCTTCAGCCATCACAAAAATTACGAGAAGAAGGTTTACGTGCTGCCGAAAAAGCTCGACGAGAAAGTGGCGCGGTTGCACTTGAAGAAGATCGGCGCGAATCTTACGCGTCTCACGCAGGAACAGGCGGACTATATCAACGTGCCGATGGACGGGCCGTATAAGCCGGATCATTACCGGTACTGACGTGAGGAGCCGGGTGTGAGGAGTGAGGAGTAACGACGCATTGCTCCTCACCCCTCGCTCTTCACACATCGCGCAAACATGGACTCGCAAAAAAAATATCCGCGCACCTTCAGTTTCGAGTTTTTCCCGCCCCGGAATGAGGAAGGGCGGGTCAAGCTTCGCGAAACTACTCAGCAGCTCGCGCAGCTGAAGCCCAAATTCTTTTCCGTCACGTTCGGCGCGGGCGGCAGCACGCGCGAAGGCACTTATGAAACAGTGAAGGAGATCCAGGCGCAGGGCCAACAGGCTGCGCCGCACATCTCCTGCATGGGCACCACGCGTTCGGACATTCGCGCGCTGCTCGACGGTTACCGCCAGCTCGGCATCCGCCACCTGGTCGCGCTGCGTGGCGATCTGCCCAAGGATGCGCCCCAGACCGGGGATTTTCTTCACGCCAACGAGCTCGTGGCCTTTATCCGTGCCGAGACCGGAAATGAACTCATCATTGAAGTCGCGGCCTATCCGGAATTCCATCCGGAATCACCGAGCGCCGAGTCCGATGTGCGTCACTTTGTGAACAAGGTCAAGGCGGGGGCGGACTCCGCCATCACCCAGTACTTTTTCAACGTTGACGCCTACTGGCGTTTCGTGGAGGAATGCGAGGCCTTGGGTGTCGTCGTGCCGATCGTGCCGGGCATCATGCCGATCACCAATTACAAACAGCTGGCAAGGTTTTCCGATGCCTGCGGTGCCGAGATCCCGCGCTGGATCCGCCGGCGGCTGGAAGGATTCGGGGATGATCTCGATTCGATCCGTGCCTTCGGGATGGACGTCACCACCGACCTGTGCGACAAGCTGCTCGTCGGCGGCGCCCCGGGGCTGCATTTCTACACATTGAACCGCGCCGGACCCACCTGCACCGTCTGGGAACGGCTCGGACTTTAGGATACCGCAGGACAAGGACATGGGTCCCAAAATCAGCGAACTGACCGCGCGCCTGCCGGCGGGCAAGCCCTTGCCAGTGCGGGCCTGTTTTCTGGGGGAGCGCCTGAACCTGCGCGGGCTGCCGGAACCGGCCGTCACGTTGGGCCCGCTCACGGTGTCAGCGGGTGAAGCCGGGCTGGCGGTACTGTTTCGCTATGGGGCAGTGGTGCTGCTCAACCTGAGCGAGGCGGAGCAGAAAAACTTCCTCAAGGACCTGCGGCCGCGGGTAGAGAACCCGCTGCGGCGGATGGAAACCGAAGACGCCCAGCTATACGTCGTGGGCAAACAGCCGGAGGGCGTAACGCCCGAGGGCATCGGCATCGCCGACCTGGCGCTGGCGCGCCTGCAAATCGTGGCGATCACGCTGGCACGCAGCGTCGCGCTGGCCTACTACGAGAATGCCATGGCCAGAGCCTTTGATCTGATCGAACCGCTGGCGCGGCGGCTGGAAAATCCGCGCGGTGGCGGGCGACGACTGCGCGAACTGTTGCGTCACATCGGCGGCACACTGCTGGTGCTGCACAAGATGACCGGGCGCGTGGAGATTCAGGACAAGCCGGACCTGCTGTGGGACCACCCGGAGGTCGAACGCCTGTACCTGCATCTGGAAAACGAATATGAACTGCGCGAGCGCAACACGGTGCTCGAACGCAAGCTCGCTCTCATCAACCAGACCGCCGAGACAGCGGTGAACCTGATGCAGAACCGCAGCATGCTGCGCGTGGAATGGTACATCGTGGCCCTCATCGTGTTCGAGGTGCTGCTATCCACCTACGAACTCTGGTTCCGGCACTAACGCCGCCAAGCAGGCGTTATACTGATTGCCCAACGCAAGTAGAAAGTAATCATGCGCGCACGATTTCCGGCTCTGGCGGTGCCCATCCTGCTCCTGCTTTCCTGCAGCAGCGCGAAGGCGCCGCCGATCGAGCGCGATTATGCCCTGACGCAGATCACGGACCATGTCTACGTCATACACGGTCCCAACGAAAATCCAAGCCGCGCGAACCAAGCTTTCTCTAACAACCCCGGTTTTGTGCTCGTCCACGGTGGCGTCGTGGTGATCGACCCCGGCTCGAGCGTCCAAGTGGGAGAAATGGTGCTGCGCAAAATCGCGGCAGTTACCAGGGACCCGATCGTTGCCGTTTTTAACACCCACATCCATGGCGATCACTGGCTCGGCAATCAGGCCATCAAAGTCGCCTATCCCAAGGCGGTGATCTACGCCCACCCAAAAATGATGGCGGCAATCAAAGCCGGTGAAGGCGATAACTGGATCAAAATGATGAACGCAGCGACACAAGGTGCAAGCCGCGGCACAAAAGCGATGGCGCCGGATATGGGACTGGATCAAGGTGAGGCGCTCAAGTTGCATGGCACAACCTTCCGCATCTACCACAATGACCGCGCGCACACGGACAACGACATCATGATCGAGGTGGTTGAGGAGGGCGCGATCTTTCTCGGTGACAATGTACTGAACAAACGCATCGCCGCCAATTTCCCGGAGCACGGCAATATTCAGGGCCAGATCGCGGCCATCGACCTGGTGCTCAAGTCCAAGGCCATGCATTTCATCCCCGGCCACGGGACTAGCGGCGGACGCGAAATTGCGCTGGTTCAACAAACGTTTCTCAAGTCGCTACGCGTATCGGTAAAAAAATACTTTGACCGGGGTTTGAGCGATTTCGAGATGAAAGAAAAAGTGATGAATGATCTGACCGCCTACAAGAACTATTATGGTTTTGATGATCTCGGGCGCGTCATCAACGCCGCTTACCTGCAAATCGAAGCCGAATCTTTCTAGCGCGCGCCCTTGCACAAACTTTTTCCCGAAATTAAGCCCTATGCGACGCACCGGCTCACGGTCGATGCTCCGCATGAACTCCATGTCGAGGAATGCGGTAACGTCATGGGGCTACCGGTGCTGTTCGTGCATGGTGGTCCTGGCGCCGGGTGCGAGGAGTTCCACCGCCGCTTTTTCGATCCCAACCTCTATCGCATCATCTTGTTTGACCAGCGCGGTGCCGGGCGCTCGACCCCGCACGCGGGTCTCGATAACAACACCACAGCGCATCTCGTGGACGACATGGAAATAATTCGCGAACATCTCGGCATTGATCGCTGGGTGTTGTTCGGCGGCTCCTGGGGATCGACACTTTCACTGGTATACGCCGAAACCCATCCGCAACGTGTGCTCGGACTCATTCTGCGCGGCATTTTCCTGTGCCGCCCGTGGGAGATTCACTGGTTCTATCAGGAAGGTGCCAACCGCATTTTCCCGGACCACTGGCAGGAATTCATCGCGCCGATTCCGCAGTCCGAGCGCCATGACCTGCTCAGCGCGCATCACCGTCGCCTGACCGGTACCGACGAGGTCGCGCGCATGGCCAGCGCCAAGGCCTGGTCGCTGTGGGAAGGCCGCGCCGCAACGCTGCTGCCCAACAAGCATGTGGTCGATTTTTTCGGCTCACCGCGCACGGCGCTGTCGCTCGCGCGCATCGAGGCGCACTATTTTGCGCACAACAGCTTTCTTGAAGCCGACCAGATCCTGCGCAACGCCTCGCGCCTGAGCGGCATTCCCGGCACCATTGTGCATGGCCGTTATGACATGGTCTGCCCGATTCAGAACGCCTGGGAACTGGCGCGCGCCTGGCCGGACGCCAGCCTTGAGATCATACCGGGCGCCGGGCACTCGGCGGCGGAGCCCGGCATCGTCAATGCGCTGGTGAGGGCCACGATCAAGATGGCCGCGCAGCTCGGAAAACCCCCTTCCTCCTGATGGCCGTCTACGCGATTGGCGACGTGCAGGGTTGCTATCCGGCCCTGATGAAATTGCTGGCACATATCGGATTCGATTCCGACCGCGACCGGTTGTGGTTTACCGGCGACCTCGTCAATCGCGGGCTGCAATCGCTGGAAATATTACGGTTCGTGAAGGGTCTTGGCGAACGTGCCGAGTGCGCGCTCGGCAACCATGACCTGCATTTGCTCGCGGTGGCCGCCGGCGGCGCCAAGCTTAAAAAGCGAGATACCCTCGATGACATTTTACAGGCGACCGACCGGAAGGACTTGCTGCAATGGCTGCGTACGCGCCCTTTGTTGCATCATGACGACAGCCTGGGATACACGCTGATTCACGCCGGTCTGCTTCCACTCTGGAACCTTGCCGATGCCCGTCGCTTGGCGCACGAGGCCGAGACCGTGTTGCGCGGTGACCAAGCGGGTGAATTTTTCCACCACATGTACGGCGACCTGCCCGATCACTGGAACGAAAATTTGCGCGGTGTCGACCGCCTGCGCGTCATCATCAATGCCTTCACACGGCTGCGCTATTGCGATCTCGAAGGCAACATGGACCTGCGTCCTAAGGGGCCGCCCGGCAGCCAGCCGCCGGATTTGATGCCCTGGTTTCAGGTTCCGGGACGCCGCAGTCAGGGGTTCAAAATAATTTTCGGTCACTGGTCCGCGCTCGGACTGTGGGATGGCGACGGTGTGATCGGTCTCGACAGCGGCTGTCTGTGGGGACGCTCGCTGTCCGCGGTAAGGCTCGACACCTCGTCGCCGGAATTTTTCAGTATCGACTGTGACCCGTATCAAGCTCAAGATGGTGGCTGATATGGTCTTATGGCGATGGCTCGCCGATCTTGTCCTTGCCACTCATGCCGCCTATGTACTGTTCGTCGTCGGTGGCCAGGTATTGATCGTCATTGGCTGGATCCGGGGATGGGAATGGACACGCGGTCGGGTGTTCCGTTTGCTGCATCTCGTGGCGATCGGTCTTGTGATGCTCGAGGCCTGGCTGGGCATCAACTGTCCGCTTACGATCCTTGAAAATTTCCTGCGCTTACAAGTCAGTACAGCGGCCTATGAGAACAATTTCATCAGCCACTGGTTGCGATCGTTAATTTTCTACGCCGCGCCTGAATGGATATTTACTCTGATTTATACTGCTTTTACGGCGTTGGTGATTCTGACTTGGCTGGCTTATCCGCCGCAGCGGAAACTTAGGTGATACCCAAGCGTCATAAAGTAATGCAAAATAGTTTTTTCCTCCCGACCTTGTGAGAGGACATATGACCGCCAACGAAAAACATCAGATACAAATTGACGTCAGGACGGTCTATCTTCCCGGTCAGTCGGCCCCGGATGAGGACCGCTATGTCTTTGCCTATACCGTCACGATTACCAATTCCGGCTCGGTACCGGCACGGCTGGTAACGCGGCACTGGATCATTACCGATGCCAATGAACGTACCCAGGAGGTCCGCGGCGAGGGCGTGGTCGGCGAGCAGCCCTATTTGCTGCCGGGTTCCAGTTTCCAGTATACCAGTGGCACTATTCTGGAAACTCCAGTTGGCATGATGAAGGGCAGTTACCAGATGATCGCCGATGATGGCACCGCGTTTGATGCTGAAATACCATCTTTTACGTTGAGTATTCCACGCACTCTGCACTGAATATTGTGCAAATAGGCGAAATCGACGAATTAACTAAACATCAAGATTGGAAACATCTAGTGCGTTTTTTTCAATAAACTCACGGCGCGGCTCCACCTGATCGCCCATGAGCATGGTAAAGACCTCGTCTGCGGCGACGGCGTCATCGACGTTCACTTTAAGTAGACGTCGGGCGCTGATATCCATGGTGGTTTCCCACAGCTGCTCTGGATTCATTTCACCCAAGCCTTTGTAGCGCTGAATGGTCTGACCGCGGCGCGCTTCGGCCATCAGCCATTCCAGCATGTCATTGATGTTCATTACCTTCTGATTTTTGTCAGCACGCTGGATGGTGGCCTCGGTGGTAAAATATTTTTCCAGGCGCTCGCCCAGTGCCTGCATAGAGGCGTACTCGCCAGAGGAGACAAATTCGGCGTCGATCTTGGTACGGGTGGCCGTGCCATGCTCATGCCGCAACACACTAATTTCATTTAGATTATTGCGAGTGTCAATACCCAGTGTCACCTCATAACGGCTGCGATGACCGGCATCGGTGGACAACCGACTCTGCAAATCCTGCACGATCTTCTCAGCCTGCTTTTTATTTTTGAGCAGCTCAGACGTGATGCGCGACATGTAGATTAGACGACGCAGCGCTTCGGCGTCGTAACGGCGTGACAGGCGTTTTATCGTCTGTTCCACGGCAAGATAACTGCGGCAAAGGTTGGCGAGCTCAGTTCCCTTCACTTCCTGGCCGCCCGTCGCAAATAGCACAGCATCCGTCAAAGCGGCTTCGAGCAAGAATTCCTGTAGTTCGTTTTCGTCCTTGAGGTAGCGCTCCTGTTTCCCCTGCTTGATTTTGAATAATGGCGGCTGAGCAATATAGACGTGACCACGGCTAATCAATTCGCCCATTTGTCGGTAGAAAAAAGTCAGAAGCAGGGTCCGGATGTGTGAACCGTCTACATCGGCATCAGTCATCAGGATTACTCGATGATATCTTAACTTATTGATATCAAAATCATTATTTCCTATCCCCGTCCCCAGGGCCGTGATCAGGGTGGCCACTTCGGTGGAAGACAGCATTTTGTCGAAGCGCGCGCGCTCAACATTCAGAATCTTGCCCTTGAGAGGAAGCACCGCTTGAAACTTGCGATCGCGCGCCTGTTTGGCAGATCCACCGGCGGAGTCACCCTCGACCAGATACAGTTCGCATTTGGCCGGATCACGTTCTTGGCAGTCAGCCAGTTTTCCCGGAAGCCCTGCCACATCCATGATTCCCTTACGCCGCGTCATTTCACGGGCTTTTCGGGCCGCTTCGCGCGCTCGCGCCGCATCGACAATCTTGATGGCGATGGCACGCGCATCTGATGGATTTTCCTCAAGAAATTCAGAGAGTTTATCGTTAATTATGGATTCAACGACCCCTTTCACTTCTGACGAGACCAGCTTGTCCTTGGTCTGTGAGGAAAATTTTGGGTCGGGTACCTTGACCGAAAGCACGGCCGTTAGACCTTCGCGAGCATCGTCACCGCTGATATCAACTTTTTCTTTTTTAGCCAGACCCGTCTTTTCAATGTACTGATTGAGCGTGCGAGTCATGGCGGCACGCAAGCCGGCAAGATGAGTTCCACCGTCGCGCTGCGGGATATTGTTGGTAAAGCAGAAAATATTTTCCTGGTAGGAATCGTTCCATTGCATGCATAGCTCAACCGTGACGCGATCGCGTTCAGCTGTGATCTGGATAGGCTTCGGATGCAGCGGGTTTTTGTTGCGGTTCAGATGTTCGACAAAAGCCGCGATACCGCCCTTGTATTCGAATGTGTCTTCTTTACCAGTTCGTTCGTCTAGGAGTGAAATCTTGACCCCGGAATTCAAAAACGATAGCTCGCGTAGCCTTTTTGCCAGGATGTCGTAATTAAATATCGTATTGCCGAAGATTTTGCTGCTGGGTTTGAATCGAACATCCGTCCCCGTTTCGCTGCTCTCCCCAATTGTTTTAAGGGGCGCTTGCGGTTCGCCCAGCATGTATTTCTGATAGTAAACTTTGCCGCCGCGGCGGATCGTAAGCTCAAGCAGTTCAGAAAGGGCGTTAACCACAGAAATACCCACACCATGGAGACCTCCCGAAACCTTGTAGGAGTTCTGATCGAACTTACCACCGGCATGCAATACGGTCATTACCACTTCCGCCGCAGACCGTCCTTCTTCGGGGATTACATCGGTTGGAATACCGCGGCCATTATCTGAAACAGTGATGGAACTGTTCGCGTGTATGGTTACCATGACACGATTACAGAACCCTGCTAATGCCTCGTCGATCGAGTTATCAACAGCTTCAAAAACCATGTGGTGCAGGCCGGTCCCGTCATCGGTATCTCCGATATACATTCCAGGACGCTTTCGTACAGCATCCAGGCCCTTAAGAACCTGGATGCTGCCTGAATCATAAACGGACGGATTATCCTTTTTTGACTGTGTCATCGAAGGCTAAGTTCTGGCTGTTTCACGTGAAACCTTTATTTTCGCAGGATACGTTCCACGTGGAACATATTCGTGGTAAAGGCTACTAGAGCCGCATTGGCATTATAACGTAATGGGGATAGCGCGCTTCGGGAGATGCGAGGGTACAGCTGCTATTGGGATCGTTGAGGCCAAAAACTACATACTCGCTACGTAGCGAAGAAATGGCTTCAATCATATAATTTACGTTGAAGCCAATCTCCATGGTTTCTCCCGAGTAGTCAACGCTCACTTCTTCTTGCGCCTCTTCCTGTTCCGGATTATGTGCCGTTATCTGCAGTGATTTATTACTCAAGCTGAACCGGACTCCGCGGTATTTCTCGCTTGATAGTATGGCGACTCTTCCCAACGTTTCACGGGTGGCCTCACGAGGCAGCTTCAGGAGTTTCGACTGCGAGTGAGGAATAACCTTCGTATAATCCGGGTATCGGCCATCGATGAGCTTTGAGGTGAACACAAACGCACTGGTTTGTGCACGAAAATGATTTGCGCTGACTTGAATTTCAACCGAACCGTCCGGGTCATCCAGCAGGCGCATCATTTCTTGAATGCCTTTACGTGGCACTATGACCTGTTTCTCGCCCTTATTGGATTTTTCCAGAGTAATTTCACTAATTGCCATTCGGTGGCCATCGGTAGCCACAGCTCGCAGCTTTTTATCGACAAACTCAAGCAGCAGACCATTCAGATAATACCTGACGTCTTGCTGGGCGATACAAAAATGGGTCTGTTCAAACAAGCTCTTGAGACTACTCTGGGATATAGTAAGTGCTTGCTCCCATTGTTGTGACTGTATATTAGGGAAATCTGTAACCGGGACGGTTGCAAGCGCAAAACGACTCTTCCCAGACCTGATGGTAGCTTTATCACCCTCTTTTTCTCTCTTGATAGTAATCTCTGCATCAACAGGCAAAGCCCGACATATATCAAAAAGTTTCCTGGCGGGGAGTGCAATTTCAGCGCTAGCGTTATTCCCCTTAAGTCCTTTTATCCTTGCAATGACTTCTATCTCCAGGTCGGTACCGGTTAGCGTCATCTCGCCGTCCTGCATGCGCAGCAGAACAAAGGACAACACGGGAAGCGTCTGGCGACGTTCGACCACACCGGCAACATAACCCAGTGGTTTAAGTAGGTCCTCACGGGTGAGGTTGATCTGCATTTTTATAATTAACCTGGATTAGGTAGAAAACTGTTGTAACAAGGAAAGCTTAATTTTGTGAATAAAACATATAAATCTTGGCCGAGCAGTATCGAATGAACTGCGCATCATGTGTGTAACGCACCCGGTATCTGTGAATAAGATTCGGCAAGTTCTGAATGATACCGGCTCAGAGAAATTCTACAAACATCATGCACAGGATTATCCAGGGTTATCCCCAAATTAATAAGTCATGTTGTTAAAATCCGCATGAGGTTACTGTAATCCTCATTCATTCTGGAATCTTTGGCTTTTAACTCCAAAACCTTCCGGCAAGCATGTAGAACAGTTGTGTGGTCACGACCGCCAAAAGCGTCGCCAATCTCAGGCAAGCTGTGATCGGTCAATTCCTTAGCGAGCGCCATGGCTACCTGACGGGGCCTTGTAACTTGGCGTGAACGGCTCTTCGAATGCAGATCAGAAATCCGAATCTTGAAGTATTCCGCCACAGTTTTCTGAATATTATTAACCGTAACTAATCGCTCTTGAAATGAAATAAGGTCCTTGAGACTGTCACTAACCAGAGAGATGTCAATTTGTCGACCGGTAAAATAGGCGCTTGCCAAAATACGCCGCAATCCTCCCTCGAGCTCACGCACATTCGAACGCACTCGTTTAGCAATAAAGAACGCCACGTCTTCGTGTAGGTCTACCCCCTCCTGTTTGGCTTTTTTGATCAGAATAGCAACCCGTGTTTCCAGTTCCGGTGGATCAATCGACACAATCAAGCCTGAGCCAAAGCGGGAGATTAACCGCTCTTCAACACCCATCAATTCTTTCGGAAAACGATCAGCAGTGATGATAACTTGACGCTTGGATTCTTGTAAGGCATTGAATGTATGGAATAATTCATCTTGCGAGCGCTCCTTGCCGACAAAAAACTGAATATCGTCAATCAACAGCGCGTCAAGATTTCGGTAAAGCTTCTTGAAATCATTGATCGCGTTATGCTGCAGGGCCTTTACCATATCAGAGACAAAACGCTCGGAGTGAACGTAAGCGACGTTAGCTTCCGGACGATGCTTGAGCATTAAATCACCCGCTGCTTGCATCAGATGAGTTTTGCCCAAACCAACGCCACCATAAATGAATAGCGGGTTATAGGCCCCACCCGGGTTTTCGCCCACCTGTTTCGCAGCCGCGCGGGCGAGCTGGTTTGACTTTCCTTCGACGTGTGTCTCAAAGGTGAATGTGGAATCGAGCCGGCCGATGATAGACGGTGTTTTGGGTGACGGTGTAGATTCCGACAGTAATACAGGGGCCCTGACGTTTGCCGCCACCTGCCGGGACTGGCTTCCGACCTCAACCTGTACCTTAAGCGCGCCACCACTGTATTCGCTGATCAGCTCAGCAATCCGATCAAAGAACCGTTCACGTACCCAGTCCATGACAAAACGATTGGGGGCCAGCAACCGCAACACCTGTGTATCCTGAACAGCGTGCAGCGGACGCAACCAAGTGTTGAATTGTTGCGCTGACAGCTCCTCTTCAAGCCTTTCCAGGCATTTCTTCCAGACAGGCGACTGCATTTTTTTGATCCAAGCAACGGACAAATACGGGGACCGGAAGTCTAGCCAGATAACCCGGAGTTATCCACAGGCAAGATTGGCTCGCAATATTTACAGTCAGTTTAGGGTAATTATTTTGTTGACAAACCTCGACACGAGGCAGTAAGTTTGCCGCCCTTTTGCAGCAACACCGTTGCCGCCGCCGATACCAACAAAAGAGCCGAACCGATGAAACGCACATATCAACCCAGCGTGATCAAGCGCAAGCGCACCCATGGATTCCGCGCCCGCATGAAGACAGTGGGCGGCCGTCGTATATTGGCCGCGCGCCGTGCCAAGGGTCGTCGCCGACTGGGCGTCTGATTTTGACGACCGCCCGTTGCGGGCTGTCCAAGTCATATCGCCTGCTCAAGCCGGCAGAGTTCAAGGTGACCCTGAAGAGCAGTACGCGTTGGCGCGACGATTTTTTCGGTGTTTATGCGATCTCGAATCCTCACCTCTACGGGCGTTTAGGCATCGTCGTCTCCCGCAAAACTTCGCCTCGGGCCGTGGTGCGAAACCGCGTTAAACGCCAGATTCGTGAATCGTTCCGCTGCCAGAAGGAAAAATTCAGCGGACTGGATATTGTGGTGGTGGCCGGTCCGCGTGCGGGCAAGGCTGAGTCGATATCATTACGTGCATCGTTGCAGCAGATCTGGGAAAAGGTCGAAAAACAGTGCAAAAAATCCTCATAGCCTTCCTCCGTGGTTACCGCTACCTGTTAAGCCCTTGGCTGGGGAATCACTGCCGATTCCATCCCAGCTGTTCCCATTACGCGATCGAGTCCCTGGAAAACCACGGCGCTTTGCGGGGATTATGGCTCTCGCTGCGACGCGTGATGCGCTGCCATCCCTGGCACCGCGGCGGCTACGATCCGGTCCCTCCCGCCACCCGAACCAGCACTGTCTCGGCAGCTAAACATGGATAATCAACGCCTGTTTCTATTTTTTGGACTTGCCTTGGTACTGATGCTGCTGTGGCAGGCATGGGAGCAGGAGAATGCACGCCCTCCCGATACCACGACCGTAGCGGCAACATCCGCCACACATCCAAGCGCGGCACCGGACGTCCCCCAGGCCCCCGCGTTGGCGACGGAGGCGGTCCCTACCCCCAAGGCAGCCGAAGTGTTGTTACGCGGTTCGCGTATCGAGGTGCGCACGGACATGTTCGACGCTGTCATTGATACCCAGGGTGGCGACCTGCGCGAGCTGGCTCTGCGTCACTACCCGGTCGCGGCGGACAAGCCGGAGCAACCGTTCCCGCTGATGCAAGACGAAGGCAGCGAGCTTTTTGTCGCCCAGTCCGGGCTTATCGGTCTCGATGGCCAGTACCCGAACCATAAAACCCGCTTCACCGCCGACGCGGCGCGTTATCTGCTGGCGGACGGCCAGAACGAGCTGCGCGTACCGATGATCTTCCGCACGCCGGATGGCGTGCAGTACACCAAAACCTACATTTTCCATCGCGGCAGCTATGTGGTCGATGTCGAGTTCGAGGTGAAGAACGCCAGCCGCCGCGAATGGTCCGGATATTTGTATGGCCAGTTCCAGCGCACGCATACCCCTTCCGGTGGATTCCTGAACGTAGCCCCGAGTTACACCGGAGGTGCGATCTACACGCCGGAAAACAAGTACGAAAAAATCCCGCTCGATGAAATGGTGAAGAAGCCGCTCAAGCGCCAGGTGACCGGCGGCTGGGTGGCGATGTTGCAGCATTACTTCGTGGGTTCGTGGATGCTGGTCAAGGACGAGCGCAACGAATTCTATAGCGACGTGCTCGATAACACGCGCCATGTGCTCGGCTTCAAAAACACCAACCCGACAAAAATCGCGCCCGGTGCAAGCGGGCGGATCCGCGTCTCGCTCTATGCCGGCCCCAAGGAGCACAAGATTCTCGAGACGCTCCCCGAAGGCATGGATCTCACCGTGGACTACGGCTGGCTCACGGTTATCTCGGCGCCGCTGTTCTGGCTGTTGGCGGCGATTCATCGCCTGCTCGGCAACTGGGGTTGGGCGATCATCGTTCTCACGATTCTCATCAAGGCTGTGTTCTATCCGCTGTCGGCTACAAGTTACAAATCCATGGCGCATATGCGCAAGATGCAGCCCAAAATGGCGGCGCTCAAGGAGCGTTACGGCGACGATCGCCAGAAACTCAACCAGGCGATGATGGAGCTGTATAAAACCGAGAAGATAAATCCGCTCGGTGGCTGTCTGCCGATCGTGATTCAGATCCCGGTGTTCCTGGCGCTCTACTGGGTGCTGCTCGAAAGTGTTGAGATGCGCCAGGCGCCGTGGATAGGGTGGATCAAGGACCTCTCGGCGCAGGATCCGTATTACATTCTGCCGATCATCATGGGCGCGTCTATGTTCATACAGCAGAAGCTCAACCCCCAGCCGGTGGATCCGGTGCAGCAGAAGGTGTTCATGATCATGCCGTTCATGTTCACCGCCATGTTCCTGTTCTTTCCCGCGGGCCTGGTGCTGTACTGGACGGTAAACAACGTCCTGTCTATCGCGCAGCAGTGGCGGATCACACGCATCGTCGAGGGCAAGAAGTAACGCTGCATCACGCTCGCGTGATCCCCGCCGACACCATTGCCGCCATCGCCACGCCGCCCGGACGCGGCGGCATCGGCATCGTGCGTCTCTCCGGTCCCGCCACACGACGTATTGCCGAGAGCATGCTCGGCAAACTCCCGCCGCCACGCCACGCCAGCTTCGCCCAGTTTCTCGACCGCACGGGCCAGCCTATCGATCAGGGCCTGGCGCTGTTCTTTCCGGCACCGCATTCCTTCACCGGCGAGGACGTGCTGGAATTGCACGGCCACGGCGGCCCGGTGATACTCGACATGGTGCTCGGTCGCGCGCTGGAACTCGGGGCGCGCCCCGCGCGCGCCGGTGAATTTTCCGAACGTGCCTTTTTAAACGGCAAGCTTGATCTGGCTCAGGCCGAGGCCGTGGCCGATCTGATCGAGGCCGGCTCGGAAACGGCCGCGCGCTGCGCTTTGCGTTCACTCGAGGGCGAGTTTTCCCGGCGCGTGCATACGCTCGTGGAGGGGCTCACGCGCCTGCGCCTGTACGTCGAAGCCGCGATTGATTTCCCCGAAGAGGAAATTGATTTTTTGGCCGACGAGCGCGTGCGGCGGGAGCTCGACGCGCTGGAAAGCGACATCGGGCGACTGTTTGACTCCACGCGCCAGGGTTGCCTGCTGCATGACGGCATGACCGTGGTGCTGGCCGGTCCTCCGAACGCCGGCAAGTCGAGCCTGCTGAACGCGCTGGCCCAATCCGAAACTGCGATCGTCAGCCCGATTCCCGGGACCACGCGCGACGTGTTGCGCGAGCGCATTCATATCGACGGCATGCCGCTGCACATCGTGGACACCGCTGGCCTGCGCGAGTCGCGCGATGCGATCGAATCCGAAGGCATCCGCCGCGCGCGTGAACAGATGGAACGCGCCGATCGCGTGCTGCTGGTGTTGGATGACGCTGTCGGTGGCAGTCAGCCGGTGGACGTTGAAAAGTTTCTGCCGCCGAATTTGCCACGCAGCGTGATCCGCAACAAAATTGATTTAAGCCGTCGCATGGCCGGGATTACAAAAATATCGGGCAGCGTTGAAATCGCCTTGTCGGCAAAGACCGGCGCCGGGCTGGATGTGTTGCGTCAGCACTTAAAAGAAAGCATGGGTTTTCAACCGGCGGGCGAAGGCACTTTTATTGCGCGCCGGCGGCATCTCGACGCTATTCGCCGCGCGCAAGAACATCTGGTTCAGGGAAGAGCGCAGCTCAAGGAATCGCACGCCGGGGAATTACTGGCGGAGGAACTGCGCCTGGCACAGCAGGCGCTTTCCGAAATTACCGGTGAGTTCACGTCCGATGACTTGCTCGGAAGAATATTTTCCAGTTTTTGTATCGGAAAGTGAAATAATTAAAAATTATTCAAGTCTTACGCCCTGAATACCGTTACCTCACGCTTGAGAGTGCGCAATTCGTCCGCACCGGTTTGCTCACCATAGCGCACGCGCACATAACGTTCGGTGATCGCCTCCATGCGATTCTTGAGATCCGGCCTGCGACGCGCACATCGTTGCGCAAAGTTGATGGCACCTTCGTGCGGTGCGCGCACCATGCCGGCACGCGCAAGCCGGTGGCAGAAACGCAGATAAAGCGCTTGTGCCGGATCAACGGATTTTTTCGGGCGCAACAATAAAAACGCATAAACCAGCGTAACCAGCAGTGCGCCGACGAACAGCAGACCGGTCAGCCGGCTCCAGGAAATATCGTCCAGCCCCAGCGAAGCGAGAAACCGCTCCTGTCGTTCCTTGCCATAATCCACCACCCAGCGGTACCACGTCATGTTCGTCAGGTCCCAATACCAGCGCGCATGACGCGCCACGTATTCAAACCAGCCCAGCTCCATGGCGCGCCGCACGGCATCCGCCGGCAAGCTGCCGAGACCGATTCCTTGTTGCTCCAGCCGGCGTACGGCTTCCAGGCCGAGCTCGATGCGTTCGGGGGCCACCGCGCCGGTCGGGTCCACGCGCACCCAGCCGCGTTCCGCCGTCCAGATCTCGGCCCAGGCATGGGCATCGGATTGACGCACGATCAGGTAATTTCCCGCCGTGTTGAGTTCACCACCGAGGTAGCCGACGATAACGCGGCTCGGGATGCCGGCCGCGCGCATGAGTGTCACGAATGCCGCGGCGAAATGCTCGCAGAAGCCGCGACGGGTGGTGAACAGAAAGTCATCCACCGGATTGTCGCCGAGCAGCGGTGGGCTAAGCGTGTAAAAGAAACTCTCGCGGCGAAAGTAATCGAGTGCGGCTTGTGCTATCGGCAGAGGAGTTCCGTTTTCCCGGCGCCACTGTTCGGCCAGCGCGCGAACGCGTGGACTTAAATTCATGGGCAGCCGCAAGGCTGGTTCGCGTTCCGATGCCTCGAGCGCGCCGGTGTTGTAACGGGTATAGGAGGTGAGCGAGTAGTTCAGGCGTTCGCGAATCGGCTCGCGATGCTCCAGGGTGAAGTCCGCCTGATAACGGGCATCTTTAGGCTGTATGGCCGGCAGGTCGAGCGCCAGCATCCACGGCTTGTTGCTGGGTTCCATGGTCACGTTGTAACGCACCGGATCGGCCAGCGGCACGAATGACACTTGTTTCGCGGCACGCGCCGGGGCGCGGCTCCAGCCATGTCCATCCGTATCCGCAAGCACCAGCCCGCGCCAGTAAAGATCGCGCAACGGCGGCGGCGTGCCGTCGAAGCTGACGCGGAAGGCAACTTCGGAGGATTCGCTCAGGTTCCGGATGCTGCCCGGCTGCATCATGTCCGGCATGCCGGTGAGTCCGCCGTGGGCGTCCTCCGGCAGGCCCCAGAGCGTGCCGCTGATGCGCGGGAACAGCAGATAGACTATCACCATGAGCGGCAGCGCCTTGGCAAGCATGACCCCCGATAACCGCAGACGCTGGGACATATTCAGGCCCGCGGGCTGTATGAGATGCATCAGCGCCGCGGTGCACGCAAGCACCGCGATCAGCGCCCACGCGCCGAGCCACAACGATTGCGAATAAAGAAAGCTGCCGAGGATGACGAGATAGAACACAAACAGGCTGACCACGAAGTCGCGCAGGGTTTTGAGCTCGAGAAATTTCAGGCCCAGCAGCGTGATCAATAGCGCAATACCCGGGTCGCGCCCCAGCAGCGTATGGTATTGCCGGAACACCGCCACGACGACGAGCAGCATCAGCGCCAGGCGCACGAGGCGACCCGGCCGGTACCACTGAAAGGCCTCGCAGGCATAACGCCACGCGGCGCCGATGGCAAATACCGCGATGACCCATAGTGGCAGTTCCAGGGCGTGGGGCACCACGGCGCACGTGCCGGCGACCAGCAGACTGTGAAGCACGCGCCGGTCGTGAAGCGCGGTGCTCATGGTTTCAGTCCAAACAGCGCCAGCGCGCGCAGGCACTCGTGCTGATGATGTTCGCCATTCGCCGGCGCGAAGGATTTTTCCGGCAGACGCAGACCATAGAGCACCCCGGCGCGTTCGGCATCCAGCACCCAGCGGGTGAGGACGGAGAGTCGCGTTTCCGTGTCGAGGCCTGGGAGCGTGTCCCAGTCGAGCCACACCGTAGGCTGATAACCACCACCGAATTGCTTGATGTGCCAGCCTTCGCCGCGTGCCACCGCCTTCCAGTCCACGTGATGCGGTGAATCGCCGGGGCGGAACTCGCGCGTGCCGATGTAATCATCTCCGCCGGCTTTAAGCCCATGTGTGGGTTCGAGCGTTTCCTGCTCGCGGGTTTGCCGTGGTGTCGGGTCCGCTGGACGCGGATAAACCAGGCAGGATTGCTCCAGCGCGACGCGGCGCGACCAGGAGTAGAGCAGGCCCAGCGGAAAGCGCGTGGTCACCGTCACCGGCGGTATCGCGAGACGGCCGCGTATGGTGGCGGGTACCGGCAGTTCGACATCGGCGGAACCGCGTGCGGGAATGTCCACGCCGGCGATCTCTTTTTTATCACGCATCACCGTTACACCGAAGCGTGGTGTGTCGCTGTCGTTCGTCAGGTGAATCCGGAACACGGCGGCCTCGCCGGCGAATACCGGCGCACAGATTCCGGCGGCGAGGCGCAACCGGAACAGGTTGCGGTGGGTGTAGAGCATCGACACCACCGCCAGCGAGCCGAGAAGAAAAGTCAGCGCGTAGGCGAGGCCGTTGCCGTAGTTGATCGCGGTCAGCAACTGCACCACGAGCAGCAAGGCAAACAGCAGCCCGAAACGGGTCGGCAGCATGAACAGCTGTCGGCGCCCCAGGATGACATCGCTGGGCGCGTGCGTGGCAGACATCAGGGAATGGGCACGGACTCGAGCAGGCGCGCGACGGAAACCACGCGGCCTCCGCCCGCGGGACGCAGGCGATGACCGATCACGCAAGGCGCCACCACCTGCACGTCTTCCGGCAGCACCATGTTTCGGCCATGGAGCAAGGCCCAGGCGCGGGACGCGGCCAGCAGCGAAAGGCCGGCCCGGGGAGAAAGCCCTTCGGCGAATTCGCCGGCGCGGCGCGTGGCATCGAGCAGATTTTGCACGTAATCGAGCAACGGCTCGGCGACGTGCACGCGCGTAGCAAGCTGTTGCAGGCTCGCGAGCTTGTCGGCGCTGATGACGGGCTGAAGCGATTCGACCAGCTCGCGCCGGTCGCGGCCCTTGAGCAACGCGCGTTCCGCCGCCCGATCCGGGTAGCCCATCTCGATGCGCATGAGAAACCGATCGAGCTGCGATTCGGGCAACGGGAAGGTGCCGATCAGGTGATGCGGATTTTGCGTGGCGATGACGAAGAACGGCTCGGGCAGTTTGTGCGTCAAACCGTCAGCGGTGACCTGACGCTCTTCCATGGCCTCGAGCAGCGCGCTCTGGGTTTTGGGCGTGGCGCGGTTGATCTCGTCCGCGAGCACGAGTTGGGCAAACAACGGCCCCGGATGGAAAACGAAATTCTTACCCTCGGGCTGGTAGATGGAAACGCCGAGAATGTCGGCCGGGAGCAGGTCGGCGGTGAACTGGATGCGCTTGAACTGCAGGCCCAGCACCTTGGCCAGCACATGCGCCAGGGTGGTTTTGCCCACGCCGGGGAGGTCCTCGATCAGCAGGTGTCCACGCGCCAGCAGGCAGGCGAGCGACAGGCGCGCCTGGCGCTCCTTGCCGAGCACGATCTGGCCGATACGGTTGATAACCGTATCCAGAATATGGGCGGGCTGGCTCTGTCTTTCCGGGGCGAGTGACATGTGGTGATATCGGGGTTTTCGGGTATGACCGGATGATCCTCTCAAAGTTATAGCCGAAACCGCCGCAAGGTGAAATTCGCCTGCGCGTGGCTTATGATCCTTTACCTGCCATTTACCCCATCCGTCCAGAGAGTTAGATGTTACACCCTGAATTTTACGATGTGATTGTTATCGGCGGCGGTCATGCCGGCACCGAAGCCGCTGCGGCGTCCGCGCGCCTGGGCGCCAAGACCCTGTTACTGACACAGAACATCGAGACTATCGGACAGATGTCGTGCAACCCGGCCATCGGCGGGATCGGCAAGGGACATCTGGTGAAGGAGATTGACGCGCTCGGCGGTGTGATGGCGCGGGCCACTGACCGCGCCGGCATCCAGTTTCGGATTTTGAACGCGCGCAAGGGACCGGCGGTGCGCGCCACGCGCGCCCAGGCGGACCGCGTGCTCTACAAGGCCGCGGCGCGTGAGTTTCTGGAAAACCAGAATGGCCTCACGATATTTCAGCAAAGCGTCGATGATCTGATTGTCGAAGGCGGCCGCGTCGCCGGCGTGGTGACGGCGATGAGCATTGAATTCCGCGCGCGCGCCGTGGTGCTGACGACCGGGACTTTTCTGGGCGGCCTTATTCATATCGGTCTTTCGAACTATCAGGGCGGACGCGCCGGCGATCCGCCGTCGAATGCCTTGGCCGCGCGCCTGCGCGAACTCCCGTTCCACGTCGGGCGCCTCAAGACCGGCACACCGCCGCGCCTCGATGGCCGCACGATTGATTACTCGACGCTGCCGGCGCAGCCGGGCGACGAGCCGACGCCGGTGTTTTCGTTCATGGGTTCGCGCGCCGAGCACCCGCGCCAGGTGGCGTGTCACATCACCTACACCAACGAGCGCACGCATGAAATCATCCGCGCCGGTCTCGACCGCTCGCCGATGTACACCGGAGTGATCGAAGGCGTCGGCCCGCGTTACTGTCCCTCGGTCGAGGACAAAGTGATGCGCTTCGCCGACAAGGACCGGCACCAGATCTTCGTCGAACCCGAGGGACTCAACACCCACGAGGTTTATCCGAACGGCATCTCCACCAGCCTGCCGTTCGACGTGCAATGGGATCTGGTGCGTTCGATCAAAGGTTTCGAAAACGCCGTCATCACACGTCCGGGCTATGCCATCGAGTACGATTATTTCGATCCGCGCGATCTGAAACCGACGCTCGAAACCAAATCCATGTCGGGGCTGTTCTTCGCCGGCCAGATCAACGGCACCACCGGTTACGAAGAAGCGGCGGCGCAGGGTCTGATCGCCGGCATCAATGCCGCGTGTCAGGCGCAGGAAAAAGAATCATGGTGGCCGCGGCGCGACCAGGCCTATCTCGGCGTGATGATTGACGACCTCATCACCCGCGGCGTCACCGAGCCTTACCGCATGTTCACCTCGCGCGCCGAGTACCGGCTCTCGTTGCGCGAGGACAACGCCGACTTGAGATTGACCGGAATCGGACGGAGCCTCGGGCTCGTGGACGAATCACGCTGGGCACGCTTGAACGAAAAATCTGAAACGATAAACCGCGAACAGGAGCGGCTGAATAAAACCTGGCTGCATCCGGAGTTGCTGCCCCAGGACGACGCGATCCGTGTAATCGGCCAGCCGCTCGCCCGTGCCGCCAGTCTCATGGAACTGCTGCGTCGGTCGGAAGTTTCCTATGCGGCGCTCCTGTCCCTGCCCGGCGCCGGCGCGGCAGTGGCCGATGCTGAGGCGGCTGGCCAACTCGAGATCCAGGCCAAATACGCCGGCTATATCGAGCGTCAGCACGAGGAAATCGAGCTGCACCGGCGCCATGAAGAAACCCTGCTGCCGCCGGATTTTGACTATCACGTGGTCCGCGGGCTCTCGGTCGAAGTGCGCCAGAAGCTGGTGTCGCTGCGGCCTGTCACCCTGGGTCAGGCCGGGCGTCTCTCGGGCGTCACGCCCGCGGCTATTTCGCTATTGCTGGTGCATCTGCGCCGTAAACGCGCCTAGCTGCCACAGTGCCGGGGCCATCGGCGCCGAATCCTCCGTGCCCGTTTCCAGCGGCTAAAATGGTGAAGACAGTGGCGCAAGTCACCAGCGAACGCACAGGAGGCAACACGTGTCGATTACCCCGGGCAGCACGTTCTACTACCTGATCCTGTTTCTCATTTTCGGAAATCTCTTCGCCTTTTTTATCGGTGTGCTGATGCTCGCGGCGCCGCAGCGGCTGGGGGATCTGTTCAGGATTTCCAATCGCTGGATTTCCACGCGCCGCATGACCAAGCCGCTCGCGAAACCGCGCCAGGCGGATCGCGCCATGCTGCGCTATCCACGCGTGCTCGGCGCGATCATGCTGGCGAGTGCCGCGCTGATCCTTATCAAGGGGATAATTTTCATCTCCGGAGTGAGTGCCGCGGACGGCGGCCGGTTGCTGGCGCGTCTCTACAGTGGCGTGAACCTGTCGGCCGTGGCGTGGGAGGTCATATGGGTTACCTTGATCACGATAATTCTGCTGGGTGCGATCCTGGCCATCGCGGTGGGTTTGATGTCGCTGTTCAAGCTCGGCAAGCTCAAGCATTGGGCCGAATCCGCCAACCGCTGGGTCTCGACGCGTCAGCTGACCAAGCCGCTCGATATGCCCCATTACCATCTGGATAAAATGGTCAGCGCCAAGCCGCAGCTCTGGGGCGGTGTGATTACTGTCTTGGCGCTTTTCTCCAGCCTCGTGCTGTGGTGGTTTGTGCTTGGCGCCTGAAGGGCGCCGTCCGCTATCGCTCCCGGCTAGTTCGGCGCCGTCGGGACTGGCGTAGCCCCGGCATCGGATTTCCTCATATACGTGAAGGTGTTCACGCTGAGTGTGCCGCCGGCGGCATCGACCACTGAAGCCTTCCATTCGCCAAGCCATGCGGGATCCAGCGTTTTGCTCGTATAGGCCCGCCAGCGCGATGAACCCACCTCATGTTTTTTTTCGAGCACGACCTTGCCGTTAAATTCCCAGCGATGTGTGATGGTCTGCCCGGCCATGCCGTGGATTTCCGTGAAATAGGTAATGCGGATTTTGTCGTTAGTGAGGACTGAAACAGTATCCGCCGGCTCGAGGTCTTTTACCTTGCGGGTGAACAGGGCGCGCGTGACACTGCCGGCAATCAGTACCGGCGCGCGCGCCGTGGCCGGAGCGGCTTCCGCGGCGGCGGGGCGGTTCGTGGATTCCGGCCGGGTGCTCTCGGCGGCTTGGGTAAATGATATCCACAGGACACTGAAAATGAGTGCCGGGAACTTCGATATTATGGATGTGTTCATGCTGGGCCTGTCTTCTGTGAGCTTAGTCCGGCGTCCGGGGCATGGATAGCGCGAAGGGGATGAAAGGCTTAAATTGCGAGACCAGAGCAGAAAAACATTACTGATAAACAGGAACCGGAGCCACATGAAGCTCGAAAAACTGTTGCAGCAGGGCCTGCGCGAGATGGGAATCGATCTCCCCGCGCCAGTGCCCGAAAAGCTGCTGAACTTCCTGGAACTCTTGGAGAAGTGGAACCGCACGTACAATCTCACGGCGGTACGCGACCCGGAGCAAATGGTGCCGCGGCATCTGCTCGACAGTCTGACCGTGCTGCCATACCTGCAAGGGCCCAGGGTGCTGGATATCGGTACCGGAGCCGGCTTGCCCGGGATTCCGCTGGCACTGGCGCGCCCGGATATCGAATTCACCCTGCTCGACAGCAATGCCAAGAAGACGCGCTTTGTCACGCAGGCCTTGCATGAGCTGGGCCTGAAAAACCTCGCCGTCCTTCAGGAACGCGTGGAGAAATTCCATCCGGAGACAAAATTCGATACGCTGATTGCTCGCGCGTTCGCGTCCATTCCTGATATGCTGGCCGCGAGTCGCCATCTGTGCGCGCCACATGGCCGGTTCCTGGTCATGAAGGGCGTGTTTCCGCAGGAAGAGCTGGCGGCGGTTACCGACGGCTACCGATCGGAAGTGAAGGCGCTGCGCATACCAGGTCTCGATGCCGCACGGCATGTGGTCATCCTGGCGCCGACGAATTGACGGGAAGGAGCATCTGCCCAATGGGCAAGGTCGTAGCAATCACCAATCAAAAAGGCGGCGTCGGCAAGACCACGACGAGCATCAACCTCGCCGCCTCGCTCGCCCGGACGCGCCGGCGCGTGATGTTGATCGACATCGATCCGCAGGGTAACGCCACCATGGGCAGCGGCATCAACAAGGAAGAACATCCCGTTACCACTTACGACGTGCTGCTCGGTTTGCAGCCGATCGAGGTTGCGCGGGTGCCGGTCGAGGGCGGTTACGACCTGGTGCCGGCCAACAGCCAGCTCTCGGGCGCCGAGGTGGAACTCATCGAGCTCGACCGGCGCGAACGGCGCCTGCGCGGCGCGCTCGAGAACCTGCGCACGCAGTACGATTATATTTTCATCGATTGTCCGCCGGCGCTGAATCTGCTCACGGTCAACGCGCTGGTCGCGGCACAGTCGGTGATGATTCCGATGCAGTGCGAATACTATGCGCTCGAGGGACTCACGGCGCTGCTCAACACCATCCGCAAGATCCGCGAAACGCTGAATCCGCAACTAGAAATCGAAGGGCTGTTGCGCACCATGTACGACCCGCGCAACAACCTCGACAATGAGGTCTCGGCGCAGCTCAAGCAGCACTTCGGCGACAAGCTTTACCGTACCATTATCCCGCGTAATATCCGGCTCGCCGAGGCGCCGTCGCATGGCAAGCCCGTGATTGCCTATGACATGCAGTCGAAAGGCGCGCAGGCCTATCTCGCCCTGGCGGGTGAGATGCTGCGCCGGGAACAGGAGACTGCGGCGGCATGAGCAGGGCGCAGGGGCCCCGCGCGAAGCGCGGGGATGCAACCGCGGCGAATGCCGCCGGACGCCGACAGGATGGCGTTCTGATTTTGTCAGACCTCACGGAGGCGTCGGGCATGAGTAGCATGAAGAGGCGATGAGCATGATGACCACCAAGAAACCGCAACGCCTGGGACGCGGGCTTGATGCGCTGCTGAGCGCCTACGAATCGCCGGCGGAAAAGGACGAACTGCGCCAGATTCCCATCGACCAGTTGCAGCGCGGAAAATACCAGCCGCGCACCCACATGAACCCCGAGGCGCTGGAGGAGCTGGCGGCTTCGATCAGAGCCCAGGGCGTGGTGCAGCCGATCGTGGCGCGCCCGCTGTCCGGCGGCAACTACGAGATCGTTGCCGGCGAGCGCCGCTGGCGCGCGGCGCAGATGGCCGGCCTCGAATACATCCCGGCGGTGGTGCGCAAGATACCCGATGAAGCGGCGATCGCCATCGCGCTCATCGAGAACATCCAGCGCGAGAACCTCAATCCCGTCGAGGAGGCCAACGCGTTCACCCGCCTGATCGACGAATTTCATATGACTCACCAGCAGGTCGCCGAGGCCGTGGGCCGCTCGCGCGCGGCCGTGACCAACATGCTGCGGTTGCTGACGCTGAACAGCGACGTGCGCGAATTGCTCGAGACCGGCAAGATGGACATGGGCCATGCGCGCGCGCTGCTCGCGCTCGAGGGCAAGCTTCAGAGCCAGGCGGCGACCCAGGTGGTGGAGAAGGGATTATCGGTGCGCGAGACGGAGCATTTCGTGCGGCGCCTGCTCACCAGGCCCGCGGGACATAAATCCGCAGGCGGACGCATGGACCCCGACACCCGGGCGCTGGCACAAAAGCTTTCGGAAAAGCTCGGCACCAAGGTTCGCTTTCAGCACAGCGCCAAAGGCAAAGGTCGGGTGGTGATCGAATACAACACTCTGGAAGAGCTGGACGGCATTCTGGCCCATATCCGCTAGCCGCCGAAAGCGCTATTTCCTCTGGAGCCGGGCGCTGACGCTTGGCGGGCCTTGGCGTGGCGTCTATAACTAAGTGTAGAGATATCGTTCGGGAAGGGTTATGGAGGACCTGATGAAAAGGGCAATTGCTATTTTGATACTGAGTTTGATCGCGCCCGTGTTGGCGGGTGCGCAAGATCTGGCTTCGCTGGAGCACATGCGCCAGGTGGCGGAGCAAGGCGAAGCCGAGGCCCAACTCGAAATGGGTATTCTGTACGAGTTCGGCTATCACATGCCGAAGAACAGCGTCACCGCGCTCGCCTGGTATCTGCGCTCCGCCGAGCAGGGCAATGCGCTCGCTGTCAAACGTAGCGACCAACTGAAGTTACACATGACACCGGATGAAATTGACGCGGCGAATAAGCTTTCAAAAGAGCTGATGACCAAGCAGCCGGAAAAAACGGGCACACCACCCGCTACTGAAGTACCCCCGGCGGAAAAGCCGGCCCCCGCACCGTAAGCAATTCGTTTCACGGGGCGGCCGACCCCGCCCATCACATGCGTTACCTTCATGGTTGTCTTCCCTCCCACGGATTACGAATGGCGCGGATGTCAGGTTTGCCCCGGCGTATCGTTATTTCGACGCGGCGCTTGATGTTGCCCCGGTAGACACTCGGACTGGAGCGTGTAACATAACCGTCCCGATGTCCGCAGACGGCAACTGCTCAGCGGCCGCATTACCGATTTATATTACCAACGCCCGGGTGATCCGGCGGAGAGAAGCCATGCTTGTAAAGGAAATCATGACTACCGCCGTGAAGGTGGCCAGTCTCACCGATCCGGTTCGCGACATCGCGGCCGTGATGTGCCTCAGCAAGATCAGCGGTGTGCCGGTGGTCGACGCCGCGCAGAAGCTGATCGGCATGATTTCGGAGAAAGACATCCTGCATGCGATGTTCCCGACTTTGCAGGACGTGATGGAAAACCCGACCCCGCCGGATTTCGAAAAGCTGGAACGCGAGTACCGCGACGTGGTCACCCTCAAGGTCGGCGATCTGATGACCACCATCCTTTATGTCGCCGATCCAGACATGCCGGTGCTCAAGGCGGCCTCGATCATGTTTCGCAATCGCATCCGGCGCATTCCGGTGGCCAGGAACGGGGTGTTGCTCGGGATCATCAGCATCGGCGATGTGCACAAGGCGATGTTCCGAGAGAATCTGACCCACCAGAAATAACCTTACATCCTTTACGGGATCGTTAAGAATCAGTTTTATGGGCTTTCTGGCATTACCTGTCTGAGGCAATTTCTAGTTACTGGCTCCGAGGCGACCCAAGGCTGTAGCCGGATGGAGTGAAGCGGAATCCGGGATGATCGGGGTCACCGGCAGGTTTTCGCATTATGGGTCGGGCCTTAATTGATGATGTCCGACGTGTATCCTCGATCAAAGGTGCTTATATGCTCATTGACACTATGGTCATTGACCCTGTTGGCAGGCGCCTTTTACACTGCGCGCCTGCCCATGAATTACTCAGCTGAAGAAGTGTGGTTGAGTACACTGCGTTTCAGGAATCGGTAAGTTAGTAACTGCGGACCTGGCCGCTTGCAACGTGATGGCTATGACTAAGAAGTCTGCTGACACTCCGCCGTTCTCGCCGGTCAGGTCGCTCGGCCGTCGAGCTATGACCATCAATGGGGAATAAATCGATTGCTTACAGGATCGTTCTGGCGCAACTGGGAATTGCGCTGGTGTTCGCGGCTGTATGCCTGGTCGCCTGGGGAAGATCGACAGCCGTAGCCGCCCTGGCCGGCGGTGTGATCGGCGTCGTTACCAACCTGTACGTGGCGCTGCGGGTATTCGGCAACGGAGCCGTGCGGTCGGCCCAGAAGGTATTGCAGCGCTTCTATGCGGCCGAAGCGATGAAGTTCGCGCTGACGCTCGGGCTGTTCGCACTTGGCATCGGCGTCCTCAAGCTGAACGCTCTGCCATTGCTGGGCGGTTATGGGCTGACCTTGGTGGTGTACTGGCTGGCGCTGCTCCCGATCCGGCCGCACCTGGAACTGAACTGAGCGCACGTCATGAGCACTTCCGAAGGCCCGAAGACGGCGACCGACTACATTGTCCACCACCTCACTAATCTGTCGTCCGGTGAGGGGTTCTGGGCGCTGCATTGGGACACGCTGTTCTTCTCGTTTCTCCTCGGCGTCGTGATGGTGCTCGTGTTTGGTATCGCCGCGCGCCGCGCCACCACCGGCGTGCCGGGCGGGTTGCAGAATTTCGTCGAGCTCATGGTCGAGTTCGTCGACAGGCAGGTCAAGGACACGTTTCATGGGCGCAGTGCGCTGATCGCACCGCTGGCGCTGACCATCTTCTGCTGGGTGTTTCTGTGGAATGCCATGGACCTCGTGCCGGTGGACGCCCTGCCCGAGCCGGCAAAGAAGCTCGGTGTTCCGTACCTGCGCATGGTGCCGTCCACCGACCTCAACGCCACCTTCGGGCTATCGCTATCGGTGCTGCTGCTGATAATCTTCTACAGCATCAAGATCAAGGGCCCGCTCGGCTACGCCAAGGAATTTCTCACCCATCCGTTCGGCCCGTACCTGTTTCCGGCCAACCTGCTGCTCAATATCGTTGAGCTCGTCGCCAAGCCGATCTCGCTGGCGCTGCGACTGTTCGGCAACCTGTACGCCGGCGAGATGATTTTTATCCTGATCGCGCTGCTCTACGGTGCCGGCTGGATGCTCGGTGCGTTCGCCGGCGTGCTGCAGCTGGGTTGGGCGATTTTCCACCTGCTGGTGATTACGCTGCAGGCGTTCATTTTCATGGTGTTGACCATCGTGTATCTGAGTATGGCGCACGAGGACAGTCACTGAGCTGATTTCGACTCTCAATTCTTTAAACTCTTCCGGAGGAAAAAAGATGGAAACTCTGTACGGCATGACCGCGGTGGCGGTGGGTATCATCCTCGGCATGGGCGCGCTCGGCACCGCGATCGGCTTCGGTATTCTCGGCGGCAAGTTCCTGGAGGGCGCCGCGCGCCAGCCGGAGATGGTCCCGATGCTGCAAGTGAAGATGTTCATTGTCGCCGGCCTGCTCGACGCCGTGACCATGATCGGCGTGGGCCTGTCGCTGTGGTTCACCACCGCTAACCCATTCGTTGCCGCGCTCAAGGCCGCCGCCACGGTCGCGCACTAGCCGTGCCGGCCCGCTGGTCCGCCTCTCCCGCATCCGAGTGAAGGAGCTTCGCCCGTGAACATCAATGCCACCCTCTTTGGCCAGATGATCAGTTTCGCGCTGCTCGTGTGGTTCACAATGAAATTCGTCTGGCCCCCGGTCACCAAGGCGTTGGCCGAGCGTCAGCAGCGCATCGCCGACGGACTGGCCGCCGCCGAGCGCGGCAAGCAGGAGCTCGGCTTGGCGCAGAAGAAGGCCACCGAGATTCTGCACGAGGCGCACGCTGATGCCGCCGATGTGCTCGCGCAAACCGCGCGCCGTGCCACCGAGATCATCGAGCAGTCGAAGGACGAGGCACGCGCCGAGGGTGAGCGGCAGATCGCCGCGGCCCAAGTCGAGATTGAGCAGATGACGCACCACGCACGCGAACAGCTGCGCGCCGAGACATCGACTGCGGCTCTTGCCGTGGCCGGCAAGATTCTGGAACGCGAGATCGACGCCAAGACTCACCAGAAGCTTCTGAAAGAGCTGGTGGGGCAGATCTAAGGCAATGGCCGAGGCCCTCACCATCGCCCGTCCCTACGCCAAGGCGGCGTTTGAGACTGCGCAGGCGAAGCAGCAGCTGGCCGCCTGGTCGCGGATGCTGGTGGCCGCGGCCGCGGGCGTTGGCGAGCCCGCGGTGCAGGCGCTGCTCGGCAGCCCGAAATTGCCGAAGCAGCAGATCGCGCAGATTTTCATCGAGCTCGTGGGCCAGGAGCTCGGCGACAGCGGCGCGAATTTCATCCGGCTATTGGCCGAGAACCGCCGTCTCGGGTTGCTGCCCGTGATTGCGCAAGTGTTCGCGCAACTGCGCGCCGATGCCGAGCGCACCATCGAGGCGACCGTGATTTCAGCCAGCCCGCTCGACGATGAACAACGCGCGGCGCTGGCCCGGGCCCTGAAGCAGCGGCTCAACCGCGAAGTGACACTCCAGTGTGAAACCGATCCCCGGCTCATCGGCGGCGCCGTGATCCGCGCCGGGGATCTCGTGATCGACGGTTCGGTGCGTAGCAAGCTCGAACGGCTGGGCCTGGCGCTGGCCCGTTAGTGACCCGGCACGATCACATTTGAACGAAGAGGATAACGACTGTGACTGACAGAATCTGCGTGATGGGGCGAGCGTGCCGGGTCAATAACGAAATTCTTACGATTTTGTTTATTGCGGCGGCACGGCGGCCTCGTTCGCGGACCCCGGACCCTTCAGCCGGACCGGCACGTTCAGGTTGTTTCATGCCGCCGCAATAAACAGAGGAACGACGATGCAACTCAATCCATCCGAAATCAGCGAACTGATCCGCGCGCGCATCGAGAAGTTTGCGCCGCAAGCCGAGGCCCGCAATGAGGGCACGGTGGTCGGACTCACCGACGGCATTTGCCGCGTGCACGGCCTGGCCGATGCCATGCAGGGCGAAATGCTCGAGTTCCCGGGCAACACCTTCGGGCTCGCGCTCAACCTCGAGCGCGACTCGGTCGGGGCCGTGATCCTGGGCGAGTACAAGCACATCACCGAGGGCGACGCCGTGAAATGCACCGGCCGGATTCTGGAAGTCCCGGTTGGTCCCGAGCTGATCGGGCGCGTGGTGGACGCGCTCGGCCAACCGATCGACGGCCGCGGTCCGATCGCTACCCAGCTCACGAGCCCGATCGAAAAGATTGCGCCGGGCGTGATCGCGCGCCAGTCGGTGAGCCAGCCGGTGCAGACCGGTCTCAAGTCCATCGACGCGATGGTGCCGATCGGCCGCGGCCAGCGCGAGCTCATCATCGGCGACCGCCAGACCGGCAAGACCGCGCTCGCCATCGATACCATCATCAATCAAAAAGGCACGGGCGTGATTTGTATCTACGTCGCCATCGGCCAGAAGGCCTCGTCGGTGGCCGCCACGGTACGCAAGCTTGAGGAATACGGTGCCATGGGCCACACCATTGTGGTGGCGGCGAGCGCCGCCGAGTCGGCGGCCATGCTGTACATCGCGCCCTACTCCGGCTGCGCCATGGGCGAGTACTTCCGCGACAGCGGACAGGACGCGCTGATCGTGTACGACGACCTCACCAAGCAGGCCTGGGCCTACCGCCAGATTTCGCTGCTGCTGCGCCGCCCGCCGGGGCGCGAGGCGTATCCGGGCGACGTGTTCTATCTGCATTCGCGCCTGCTGGAGCGCGCCGCGCGCGTCAATTCCGATTATGTCGAGAAGGTGAC
>Ga0209515_10002009_pt1 | contig 32288 bp, 32 predicted proteins | sample Subgroupgradi54m_FD_187454 | JGI IMG/M metagenome (GOLD analysis project Ga0209515, IMG submission 187454) | Subsurface groundwater microbial communities from S. Glens Falls, New York, USA - GMW60B uncontaminated upgradient, 5.4 m (SPAdes)... ... | reverse complement strand
ATTGAGCAGGTCCACAGTCACAACATCCCCTGCCGAAAAACCACTGTCACTCGTGTCATAAACTTCGGCGTAATCAGCGCATGACGGGTTAACTTGAGCAGCAGCCCAGGTAGCAGCTGTAGTACAGGTGAACTGAACTTTTCCTCCAGCAGTAAAGAGAGCATAGTTGGCAGTAGCACCACCAGAAGGGGTCGCTACATAAATACCGTAGTTATTGGTGTTAACGCCTGTCTGGGTACCAACATACATCCCATAAACATTAGTGGCAGTAGAAGTACCATTCTGTACTAAGATGCCGTATGCAGATGTTCCAGAACCAGCAGGGCCACCAACAGCAATACCATAGTTAGTAGAACTGGCAGCTCCAGTGACAGCTCCAATATTTAGTCCATAGTTAGCCGCAGAAGCAATACCTGTCACTGCTCCGGTCTGGATCTGGACATTGGCCGTCGTGCCGCCGGTTAAGGTTCCAATATTAAGTCCGTAGTTGTTGGAGGTCGTACCGGCACTGGAGATTGCTCCCACCCTAATGCCATAGTTGGTGGAATTGGCCACCGTCCCTGATAGTCCCCCTAAGTCAAGAGCCGCATTTAAGGTTCCCGTGTCCGTAATCGCTCCGGTTTGGATCTGCACAAGACCAGTCGTTCCTCCTGTTAGGGTACCGATCACAAGACCATAGTTGTTAGTTCCAGCTCCAGTGGCAGCAGCAATGTTAATTCCATAGCCAGTAGTAGCAGTTGAAGTGTTAGCTCCGATATTGATTCCATAGGCTGTAGTACCCGCTCCAGAGATACCTCCTAAGTTAAGGCCGTAGTTGTTGGCTCCAGCAATCGCCGTCACTGCTCCGGTCTGGATCTGGACATTGGCCGTCGTGCCGCCGGTTAAGGTTCCAATATTAAGTCCGTAGTTGGTGGTTGCTGTTCCCGAAACGGCTCCGGTGGCAATAGCGCTGTTGGAAGTCGAACCACCAGTAATAGTCGAAAGGTTAAGACCATAGGTGTTGGTGGTAGCCCCGGATATGGCAGAGAGGTTAACTCCATAGTTGGACGTACCTGTTGAATTAATAACACCAATGGTAATCCCATAATTTGTCGACGACGCTGCCGTACCGGTCACGCCGCCTAAGTTAAGATCGGCATTAGTGGCCGAAGCAACTGCTGTCACTGCTCCAGTCGTCAGTTGATAATTAGAAGTAGTCCCACCGGTCAAAGTCCCTAACTGTATTCCATAATTAGTAGTCCCGGCGGCAGATATCCCGGCAACTGCTATTCCATAACCAGTCGTTGGGGTCAGACTAAGGCTGGAAAACGATGGCGAAGATACAGCATTAATGGTAATCGACCCGGATCCGGTCCCAATCGAAACATTAGTCCCTGCTGTAAGACCAGCAACTGTCCAATTTGTACCATTACCAATCAAGAGTTGACCGTTACTGGGAGAAGAACTATTACCCGTTCCCCCTTTTGAATAATCCAATGTACCTGTAACTTCAGAGCCTAAATTGACGTTTGAGTTTGATAAGTTACCCGAAGAATCACTGTGAACAACCCCACCACCCAAACCTCCAGTTGGAACAATGAAATTGTTAGCATAAATTCCATAATATCTGTTTGCAGCTGTTCCCAAAGACGGTTTTATTGAACTTGTAATTGCGCTTGTTGAGGGATAGACGTTTCCAGCAGAATCAATAATTGTTTTACCCGATAAAGTTGTCGGTACCACTACCAACCCAGTTTGACTGGAACTATTGTTGCCACTACTACTATTTACTTCTAGCGCTGTTATCCTCTTTGCTAAATCCGAAAGGTTAAGAGTCGACCCTGAAGGTTGTACCTGGGAATTCGCGGCATTATTGCTCGGTTGCGAAGGTGTATTATTTGTTTTTGGGTTTACAGAAGTACTTTGATTATTTTGGCCGCCAAAGAAAAACCTAAAAGGAGCAATTATAACCGAGCCAATCCGCTGTAAGAAACCAGGACTATCTTGGGCAGCCAAAACCTTCCCCGTAGATTGGCTTGAAGTATTATCAGAATTATTGCTACCAGGTAAAAGTGCTGCCAGAGGTTTAACAGCAGTACCGACAGTCGTAGAGACAGTAGACGTAACTCTTTCGAAGATGCTTGGACTATTCTTGTCCGGTCCATTACCTTGAGCCAAGACATTAGATGCAAGCGTAAAAGAAAATAAAGTGATAATGAAAAAAGAAGCCACACCACAAAGCAAACGGTTTTTACTTATTTTGATATTCATTTAACTCGACTAAAAAAGTATATACTTTATTATATATACCACTTAACTAAAAAAGTATAGACTAATGAGATGAAGATTCTATGAAGATAAGGGCAGTACAATATTGACGGTCGTTCTCTTGCCATAAACACTCTCGATATTTATTCTCCCATTATGTTCTTCAACAATTCTTTTGGTAATCCAAAGTCCGAGTCCCGTTCCCTCTTTTTTCACAGTAAAAGCATTTTTAGATCTATAAAAACGCTCAAAAATATGTGGCAGGTCGTATTTAGATATTCCGACGCCTTCGTCACCAAAAGATATAAAAACCTTGTCCTTTCTTTTACCTATTTCTATTTTTATCCTGCTTCCGTTCTTAGAATAAGCAATTGCATTTTTCAAAATATTGGAAAATGCCTCTATTATTTTTTCCTCATCCGCCAAAAGATAAAGCGGGCTGGGCCTGTTAATTGATATTGAAATATTTTTGTCCCGAGCAAGTTTGGCCATCCGCACGACGACACGAGAAATAACATCATTTAGTGAAACCTTTGAAAGTTGCAATTTTTCATATTTGGCATCAATACGGGCAACAAGAAGGAGGTTCTCTATAATCCGGCCCATGCGATTGACTTCTTCGAGGTTGCTTTGAACCGATTGCCTCCTTCTAATCATTAGCCTCTTATTTGTGCCCAAATAATTTTTCCCTCGCAAAAATACTTCCATCTCGGTCCTTATTATTGAAAGTGGCGTTTTCAGTTCGTGAGAAGCATAAGTAACAAATTGTTCTTGCTGTTTCATTGTCTCGCGAATTGGCTTCAGCACAAACGCCGCCAAAAAATAACTAACAATTCCAGTAATTATAAGTATCCCTATGTCCTCCGGCTCGACCCCAAACAGCGTCCTTACTGTAACTTTTGTTGATCTCACGACAAACCTGGCTCGTCTGTCCACCTCCGGAATATTTTCATCGGCAAATATTTTAATATTCCTATTGAACTCGCTATACAGAAAACCTAAGTAAACAATTAATATAATAGCAATAATTAAAGTGAAAAGAATCGTAAACTTGAGCCGAGCCCAGCGGAATGGTTCAGCCCTTAAGGCGATAGCCCACACCCCTAATTGTTTCCAATATTTCATCATGGCCAGATGCTTCTATTTTTTTTCTTAAGTTCTTAACATGGACATCTACAACATTAGAAAAAGAATCAAAATTGAAATCCCAAAGCTTATCTACAATTTGTTCTCTTGTCAGTACCTGATTTGGATGTTCCATGAAATATTCTAGCAAATTAAACTCTTTGAGAGTTAAGGACAATTCTTTATTTTCGTAAAAGGCTTTCCGAATGTTGGGATCAAGGACTAAATTGCCTACTTTAATCTCGGCTGGCAATAAACCCTTTGGCCTGCGCACGATAGCTCGGATTCTGGCAAGCAACTCCTCAAATGAAAATGGTTTGGCAAGATAATCGTCAGCTCCTGCGCCAAACCCCTGGATTTTATCTTCCGTGGTGCTTCTTGCTGTCAGCATTAAAATCGGGGTATGGATATTATTCTCACGAACAGCCTTGCAAACTTCGATGCCGTTTTTGAGGGGCAGCATTAAATCCAAAAGCACTACGTCGAGATTTTCGTGATTAGATTCGATATATTTTTGTCCCTCTAAACCATCAAACCTGCAATCGACAGCAAAACCTTCTTGCTCAAGACCTGCTTTTAAATATTTCGCTAATTTGCCTTCGTCCTCGACAACTAAAACTCTCATTTGGCAATAATATAGGGGTATATTTAAGTCGCGTCAACAAGTTGAGGCTCAGTTTGTGCTTTTTGTACAGATTTTCGCTGTTTTTCCACTCCGAAGAATTTAACGCGGTCGGCCCGAAACGCCAGATCAATTTCGCCGGTCGGCCCGTTTCTGTGTTTTTGGATATCCAGTTTTACCTGTTCTATTTTTTCCGCATCCGGCCGCCAGATAAACATTACCACGTCGGCATCTTGCTCGATCCCCCCAGAGTCCCGCAGGTCGGCAAGCTGCGGCCTTCTTGAACCTCTCATCTCGACGGCACGCGAAAGTTGTGAGCACGCCAAAACCGGAATCTTAAGCTCCCTGGCCAAGTTCTTCAAACTTTGCGAAATTTCCGAAACTTCCTGCACTCTGTTTTCCAGATTCCGGCCGTGGATTAACTGCAAGTAGTCCACGATCAAAAGCGAAAGCCCGTGCTCTACCTGCAAACGTCTTGCCTTCGTCCTCATTTCCAGAATGTTAGCCGCCGGCGTGTCGTCGATAAAAAGCGGCGCATCGGCCAAAATTCCCATCGCTTCCTGAAGCCTGTCAAAATCGTCATCATCCAGTTTCCCGGTCTTAAGACGCCAGGCATCAACTTCTGACTGCGCCACCAAAAGCCTATCCACCAACTCTTCCTTGCTCATTTCCAGCGAAAATATGCCCACCGGCAAACCTTCTTTGACGGCTACGTGGGCGGCAATATTCAAGGCCAGCGAAGTTTTACCCTGCCCCGGACGCGACGCCAAAATCAGTAAATTCGAATCCTGCATTCCGGCCAGCTTTCCATCCAAATCCCAAAAACCCGTCGGCACGCCCCGCAACCCACCGGCTTTTTTGTGAAGTTCGTCTAAGCGATCAAAACTTTCAGCCAGAGCACTTTTCAAAGGTATGAAGTTTTGGCGCATCTGTTCCTGCGAAAGCGCAAAGATAGCCTGCTCCGTCTCATCCAAAATATTTCTAACATCGCCGGTTTCATCAAAAGCCGCATTCGTTACTTTGGCCGCAGTCGTAATTAACTGCCTTTTAATAGAATGGTGCCGCACAATCTGCGCATACTGGCTGATATTGGCAGCGGTTGGCACACCGGAAGCAAGCTGCGCCAAATACGCCGCGCCGCCAATATCGTCAAATTTGCCTTTGGCTTTGAGTTCTGCCGTCAAGGTAATCAGATCAATTGGCTCGCGCCTTTCAAACAATGCAAAAATCGCGCTGTAAATATCGGCATGAGCCTGCTTATAAAAATGTTCGGGCTTCAAAACCTGGGCAACGGCAATAATCGCATCGCGATCAAGAAGAAGTGCTCCGATTATCGATTTTTCGGCGTCTAAATCTTGGGGCGGCACTCGGCCGATGTTTGGTTTAGGCATAGAGATCTACTTTTGTACTTCTAAAACAACTATTTCCGTTTCTTCCGGCAGTTTTTCTTTGGAAACGGAAAGCTTTGGCTGCGCCTCGCTATTTTCCTTACCCATCGTTGAAAGAAACGCGGAAATTGGCGCCAAGTCGAATTTCAACCCGTCAACTTTGTAGTGCATCGGCACGATTATTTTTGGCTCCAGCGCAGAAATAATGTCCGGCGCGTCGGCTGCGGCAATTGTGTAAACGCCGCCTGTCGGGATTAAAAGCACATCACACAAACTTAATTGTTCCGCTTGTTCCTGCGTCAATTTTTTCTGCCCCAAATCCCCAAGGTGCACAATATTCACCTCATCAATCGTCACCATGTAGATGGTGTTTTTCCCCCGCTCGGCCCCTTCTTTATCATCATGGTACGAAGCAACACCGACAACGTTAACTCCCAGCTTTTCGTATTCACCGGGGCCGGAAATTACAAATGGGGTTTTGCCTTCTTCCACCCCTTTAACCATCGTCGCGTTGTTGTGATCTTCGTGTGAGTGAGAAATGCAAACTATATCGGCTTCAAGCCGCGGCGCGGGAAGTCCCACAAATTCGGGGGTGTAAGGATCAAACACCAGGGTTGTGCTTTTGCCCTTGACTTTAAAACATGCTTGACCGTAAAACCAAATATCTACCATATAGTTTATCCTGAACGAAGTCGAAGGACTAAAAAATGATATCACAACCCACAAATTGCGCAAAGGGTCAATTTGACTTAAAATGCTCTTTGCATGAAGACGGCAGTTCTATTCCTTATTGTAGTCGCTTTTATCGCAGTTATTTTCGGCCTCTGGCAGCTGCAGCCCGCGGCAAAACCCCAAACCATCCTTTCCGAAAAATCCCAAACCGCTCCCCCGCCAGAAGATCAAGCGTTCGAGCCAAAAGACGGTAGCGTCCTTGGCAATAAAACCGTTACCTTCAAAGGCAAAATGCTTCCCGCTTCCCTTATTTTTATCGTCTCCAACGATTTCCAGACGGCTGTCAAAACCAGCGCTGACGGCGCTTTTCAAAAAGAAGTAACGCTTTCCCCGGGCCTAAATCTTATTAACGTCATCTCGGTTTTGGGAGACCTTTCAAAAGACGCACAAAAATCGCGGGTTTTGTATTTTACCCCGAGTTCGCCTGGCGCCAGCGTTGCCGCCGGCAGCGTTAAAACCATTTTTGATAATGTCATCACCATAAACACGCTAAACGGTCAAAAGAACGTCAAAACCGCCACCGCTACCACTTTCAGCTTTCCAAAAGACGCCACCCAGAAGGAATCTTCCGAATCGGCAAAAGATATCCGGGTCGGCGACTACGCCATTGCACTTGGAGACACAGTAAACACCGACACCATCGCCGCCAAATCCATAACAATTATCCGCGACAATAAACCTCAAAATAACGAAACGTACGTAGTCGCTAAAATTTTAACGGCTCCAAAGCTAAACTTATTTACCGCCAAAACGAACAAAGATTCAAAGATTCTGGAGTTGACACTTACCAAAACCACTCAAGGCCTGTTAGATGGTAAAGACGCCCGCCCGCCAACGACTGACGCCGTAGGCAATGTCGGGCAGGCCAAAGTCGACGACATCCAAAAAGATAAAAACGCCATCATCATTTACCACACCGAAGGCGACAAAAAGGTCGTCGATCTAATCTATCTACTCCCCTAACCATCCTGTGTAGTATCATTAAACTATGCAAAAGGCGCCGCCGACACCAAAAGGTTTTCGTGATATTCTGCCCGAAGCCGCCAAAGTTCGCCACCAAACGATTAATAAAATCACCGACGTTTTGGAAGGTGAAGGCTTTTCCCCTATCGAAACTCCGACTATCGAATTTGCAGAAACTCTCACGGGAAAGTACGGCGAGGAAGAAAAACTCATTTATAAATTCACCGACCGCGGCGAAAGAGAGCTTGCACTGCGCTATGACCTGACGGTTCCTCTAGCGCGCTTTGTTGCCTCAAATCAGCAGCTAATTGCTAAAGGCCCCTTCCGCCGTTATCAAATCGGCCAGGTTTTCCGCGGCGAAAATCCTCAGCACGGCCGCTACCGCGAGTTCACCCAATTCGATTTCGACACCGTCGGCGCTGCCGATTTAGAAGAAGATGCCAAAATAATAGTTACCGCTATAAAATCCGCTAAAAATGTAGGGCTTAAAAATCCCGTGATGACAATAAATGATAGAACTACTTTCTCGGGATTTCCAATTGAAGTAATACGCGCTATAGACAAATTCGCCAAGGTAGGAAAGGAAGGGGTCGAAAAAGAACTCGACGAAAAGGGTTTCAGCAAGAATCAAATTGAAGAATTTTTTACTAAGATATCCAATTCAAAACCTACAGATCTAATTAACCAAATCACTCGAACCATGAATGATTTGGGATTAAAAGAATCTGTCGGGTTCATTTTTGACCCAATGCTTGCACGGGGTATTGATTACTACACGGGAACAATCTTTGAATTAAAAGCTGACGGAGGAAACCTCAATTCGCTAACAATCGGTGCCGGTGGCAGATACGATAATCTAATCGGCACCTTTGCTGGCCGCCAAATCCCCGCCGTTGGTTTTTCTTTTGGCATCGACCGCCTCATCGAATCCCTTGGGTGAAAATTAAATCTGCCTACCTCTATATAATCGCCGCCACCTTGATTTGGGGTGCAACTGCCCCAATTATGAAAATTACCCTGCAGGAAGTTCCGGTTTTTTCTCTGGCTTTTATCCGGATGGCCGCCGCCGCTATCATCTTATTTACGGCAGTCTACGCTAAATTAAATATTAAAAAAGAAGACCTACCCACTTTTATTTATGCTTCCGTGGCCGGCGTGACGCTAAACCTTTCATTGTTTTTCTTCGGCCTAAAACTTTCAAGCGCCATCAACGCCTCACTACTTATTGCTTCCGTCCCCATCTTTACAATCCTTGCCGCCCACTTTTACTTAAAGGAAAAACTTGGGGCCAAGCTGACAATTGCCGCGGCCATTGCTTTTGCCGGTGTCGTTTTAATAATCGGCAAACCAGAAGGCCCGACAACTTTTTTAAAGATTATCGGCAATATTTTGCTTTTATTATCGTCACTCTCTTGGGTAGTCCACGAACTGTTTTCCAAAAAACTTTTAGCAAAATACGAAAGCTCTGTCGTTACCTTTTACGTTATGGCAATCGGCGCCATTTCCTTTCTTCCTTTTGCAATTTGGGACTTAATTAAAAACCCCAGCTGGATAGGCGGGGTCAGCGCCGGCGGAGAACTGGGAATTATCTACGGCATTATTTTTGCTTCGCTTATCGCCTACCTGGCCTGGCAAAGGGGCCTGGCCAAACTTCCGGCCGGCGAAGCTTCTTTTTTCTTTTACCTGGACCCGATAACCGGAGCGGTCCTTTCTATAATTTTGCTCGGCGAAACATTAACTACCAATTTGGCTATCGGCGGCGCGCTAATTTTTATCGGCGTCGCCTTAGCCGAATACAAACGCCAAAACCACCCACTATTAAAAGACGCGGTTAATTGAAAAAGCATCAAATTTTTGCTAAAATACCCTCTAACATGAAAGCTAATATTCATCCCCAATATTTTGACGCTGCCAAGGTTAGTTGCGCCTGCGGCAATTCTTTTGTAACCGGCGCCACCGTCCCGGAGATTCGCGTCGAGGTTTGCTCCAAATGCCATCCTTTCTTTACCGGCGAGATGAAATACGTCGATACCTTAGGCCGCGTTGAAAAATTCCAGAAAAACCAGGCCAAAGCCAAAGTTATTCGCGAGCAAATTGTCAAAAAACAGGAAGAGAGAGTCCAAAGACAGCGTCCTTCTTCTCTGCGCGAAATGATCGAGCTTGCCAAAAAGCAAGCCGCCTCGTAGATAATTACTTTTCCGTCATCAAATATTGATATCATATATAAATATCATATATGAGCGACTACCTTAAGAAACAAATCGCCGACCTCGATGAGAAAATTGCTGAGTCTGAAAAACTTTTGGCAGATCCAGACATGGCAACCCTAGCCCTTGAGGAAATCACCAATCTAAAAGAGCAAAAGCAAGCCCTGGAAAACGCCCTCTTGGGCAACTCATCCATCCAGTCGGCTAGCGAGCCATCCGCCAACTCTGCAATTTTAGAAATCCGCGCCGCTGCCGGTGGCGACGAAGCCGGCCTTTTTGCCGCCGATTTGGCCCGCATGTACGAAAGATTTGCCGTTTCCCAAAAATGGAAAATCGAAGAACTGGACAAAAACGAGGGCGGCCTCGGCAACATCAAAGAAATCACCTTTAGAATTACCGGCCCCCATGTTTTTGAAAAACTGAAATACGAATCCGGCGTCCACAGGGTCCAGCGGGTTCCCAAAACCGAATCTTCCGGCCGCATCCACACATCAACTGCCACCGTTGCCGTCCTGCCGGAAGTCCCACCAACTCAAATTGTCATCAACCCTGCCGATATCCAGTTTGAAGCCTTCCGCTCCGGCGGCCACGGCGGCCAAAATGTTAACAAAGTTTCGACAGCCGTTAGAATCCGCCACATCCCAACGGGTATTATTGTCAAAGCCTCAACCGAAAGAGCCCAAGGGCAAAACCGCGAAATCGCCTTAGAGCTTTTGCGCTCACGCATTTTCCAAATGGAAGAAGAAAAACGTCTCTCGGAAATTTCGGGATCCCGCCAAGCACAACTTGGAACGGGCGATAGAAGTGAAAAAATTAGGACTTACAACTTTCCGCAGGACAGAGTAACCGACCATAGAACAGGCAAATCTTATCATAATATTGAAGGCATACTCGATGGAAATTTAGAAAAAATTGCAAAAGACCTTACAAAAAAATTTTCTTAGGTGAAAGATGCGCCAGTAACCATTCTCCCCAAAGACCAACAATCCCCGCGCAAAGGACAGCAACCCCAACACCAACCATCGCCTGAACCACTCCAAAAATATCCGCCACACCTCCAACCAAAAGCGCAGGAGTTACCACACCCATAGAAGTCAAAAAAGCCCAAGCGGCGAAAACTCTGCCGCGGAAAGCCGAAAGCGTATTTTGCTGCAGGGCAGTTTGGGCCGGAATGACTACCTGGGTAGCCCCCAGGCCGACAATAAAAGCAAAGACACTAACCCAAATGGAAACTGTAAAAGCTTTTGAAAAAGGCCTGATGTGGCTGACCAAAAATTCCCTGTGGGCCAAGTTTCTGCCAACAACTGGCATCAAAGCCATTAAGATAAAAGCCACACCGCAAATCAAAAGCCCCCGGATAATCAGAACTCGTTGCGGGACCGCCTGCCAAAGCCTTACGGTTAAAAACGCGCTAATGGCAACTCCCAAGCCAAGCGGCATCAAAATAATTATCGAGGCATCTGTCGCCTCAATTTTTAAAACCTGCTCCATAAAACCAGGCGCTAAGGCCGCCACAGTTGAAAAAGCGGCCTGGATAAATGAAAGGATCGAAATTGAAAGCCATATGCGTTTATCCGAAAAAATAAACCTTAAACCGTCAGCAGTGTGTTTCTTTGAAAGCACGATAAGCCCGAGCAGCCCTTCCTGCTTTCTGTAAGCCATGTGCGCCGCGGGCGGCAAAGGCGGCAGCGCCCTCCTTATAAAAAAAGTGGCCAGCATCGCCAAGGCGCCAAAGATAAAAATCGGATTATAACCAAAGTGGGCCACAATTGGCCCGGCCAGTGATGCGCCCAAAATTAAGGCCGCGGTCGGCGTAAATTGAAAAAGGGCATTAGCCGCAAATAAATCCCCTCTGGGCACAACCGATGGCAGTGTCGCCGCTTCTGTCGGCACAAAAAACTGGAAGACAACATTTAAAAGAAAGGCCACCGCCAAAATTAAAACCACTTTATCCTGCACTGGTATAAAAAGAAGCATCGCCGCTCCAACGCCAATGTCGGTTGCCAAAAGTATTTTTCTCTTATCGAATCGGTCAGCAATAACTCCGGCAAAAATTCCAAAAAGAACTACCGGCAGCATTGCCATAGCAATCAGGGAAGCGGCAACTATGTTTGAATTGGTGAGTCTAAATACCAAAATGATCAAAGAAACATTTAGCATGTTGTAGGAAAGCTGCAGCAGAATTTGGTTGATCCAAAGCGTAATAAAGGCCCGGTTTTTGAAAACTTTTCCAAAGGAAACTTTTTCAGTTGTCATTGGGTCGAGGCTTCCTGCAGAGTAGCCGCCAAATCTAAAGTTTGGCCGTCGCGAAATACTCTAATTTTGACAGGATCTCCAACCTTTTTCGTGCGGATTATAGCAGAAAGCATATTTTGGTCTGCTAATTTTTGGCCGTCCAGCTGCGTAATAATATCCCCGACTTTAACTCCCGCCTTAAAAGCCGCTGAATCTTTGATAACGCTTCGCACCAACTCCCCTTCCGGTACCCCATTTAAAAGTGCCACGTCTCGGGCAATATAAGTATATGTCACCCCGAGTTGCGGCCGGGAAATTTTGCCGCCGGAGGATTTAAAGTCGGCAATCAACTGTTTGGCGATATTAATTTTAATGGCAAAACCAATATTTTGCGCTTCGGCAATGGCCGAGTTTATGGCAATAACCTGCCCCCCGATATTAACCAGTGGCCCCCCCGAGTTACCCGGATTAATAGCGGCATCCGTTTGCACCAAATCGTCCAGTTTTTCGGCTACCCCCGTCAGTGGATCGATTGGTGAAACTCCCCGTCCAAGCCCCGAAACTACCCCAGTGGTCACAGTGTTATCAAACCGACCTAAAGCATTACCAATGGCAATTACCGTCTGACCGACTTTCAATTTGTCCGAATCTCCAAATTCTATGGGCTTAAGACCGCTGGCGTCAACTTTAATAATTGCCAAATCATTAAATGGGTCTCTGTTTATTTGGGTGACAGGCATTTTTTTCTCCTGCCCGTCAGCACCCTTAATAATCGCGATATACTTCTCTCCTTGTTGGGAAACCACGTGCTTGTTGGTAATAATCAGTCCATCACTAGAAACCACAAATCCGGTTCCAATTCCCGATTGCTTTTCAGTGGGTGTAGAAAAACCAAAAAGAGGATTAAAAAGTTGTCTGTTTTCAATGGCAATCGAAACCACAGAAGGAGAAACTTTTTGGACAACGTCAATAACTGCCGACTCCTCATTTACGACTCTTTGAGTCTGCAAAGATCCCTGCTGCAAGTTTTGCAAAGTTCCTCGGCCGGAAAACCTTAAAGCCACAAGACTAGTAATAATCCCCAAAGCAAAGACTAAAAGTATTAAACTGGCGGCTCTAAACTTTACAAACCTTAGCATCATGAAATAATTTGGATCAAAAGAGATCTAGGGCTTTTTCTAACTGCATGTCTAATTTGTCGTCGGACTTGGCTTCAATTATAACATCCGGACCAATCCCGACGTTATGGATAGATGTACCTGCCGGCGTCAGCCACTTTGCAAAAGTAACATGCAGGGCTGAACCTCCCGCAAACGGCACAACGTCCTGGACGCTGCCTTTACCAAAGGTTCTTTCACCGATAAGCTTCCCTCTGTGATTGTCGGCAATTGCACCGGAAAAAATTTCCGCTGCCGACGCGCTGCCGCCATTAACCAGAACCTCCAATGGAATTGAGAGTAGTCTTCCGTTATGATCTGCTCCCAGTGACGTCACGGTTCCATCGGCGGTCGCCTGCTTTACAACAGTCCCCGTGACAAACTCGCTTGCCAAATGGATTCCCGAAGTTAATAAGCCCCCTGGGTTATTGCGCATATCAACTATTACCCCATAAACGTTACTGGCAAGAACGCTGGAAACCGCACTATCCCACTCGCGATCTGTAGTTTCACCAAAACGCGAAACATGCACAACGGCAATCTTCCCGCGTTTACTGTCTTTAAACTCTACCTCTACGCTTTTAACATTAATCTGCCCCCGCTGAATCTCTCTTTCGTATGGCTTATCGTCTCCAGCGTGCATCAGGGTAAGCGTCACTTTTGTCCCCACGTTTCCCCTGATCAAATCCACCGCTTCCGGCAGCGTCATGTCAAATGTATCCTTCTTGTCAACTTTTAAAATGAGATCTTTCGCGCGAATTCCTGCCGCCTCGGCCGGCGTTCCTTTAAGGGGCGCGATCACCACCAGCCTCTTATCTTTATTAAAACCGATTTGAATTCCCACCCCCTGAAAACTTCCGGAAAGTTCCTCTGTTATGGCCTGGTTTTGTTTTGGGTCCAAAAAGGCCGTATAAGGATCGCCTAGCGACTTAACCATCCCCGAAATTGCCCCATACAAAATCTTTTGCCCGTCAATGGCGGTCTTGTCCAAATACTTCTGGGGCAAGGTATCAAAAACCTGCCAGAAAAGCGAAAAGTCTACAGTCTGCCTTGATGCTGGTGCCTGGTTTGTAAAAGTAATATGCGGAATGAAACTTTTTTTATCAACTGCCGCTTTCTTTTGGCCAAGGGCGAAGCCCAAAGCAAAAAAGATCATCCCAACAACTAAAAACTGAATAACAAAATTTAAAACTCCGGAAGATTTTTTAGAAGAAGAGATCTTTGGGATTTGCAGATTGACCATGTACTTTTATTGTACCTGTATCTATCTCTTCAAATCCAGATACATGATACATGACACCTGATACTTGATACGTTGAAATTATCCCTGCACAAATGGTAATAGTGCTAAAACTCTCGCCCTTTTAATACCGCGGGTTATCTGCCTTTGGTGTTTGGCACAAACTCCGGTCCTTGCCCGTGAGAGAATTTTCCCCCGTTCCGAAAGATATCTCCTAAGCAAAACCACGTCTTTATAATCTACAGTCGTGTCTGAAGCACATAAAGGACAATTTTTAGCTTTTTTTAATCTGGCAATTACTCTTTGCATAATTAAAATGGCAGGTCGTCTAAGTCTACCTTTTGATCTTCTTCGCCTGGTTGCTCATCTTTTTTCCCCTTGGGTTCTTTCGTCGTTTTTTTGGGTTCGTCCTCGCCGCCGGCTGCAGCGACCGGTGCTTTCTCTTCGGCGTCCAAAACCTCTACCGGGACACCACCCGCGTCCTCTGCTACCCCCGCGCCATAACCCGGTCGGGAATCTAAAATTCTCATGTCGTCAATCACTACTTCTGTTGTCTGGCGATTCTGTCCGTCCGGGGTTTCCCAGCTTCTAGTTTGCATTCTTCCTTCAACATAAACCTTGCGGCCTTTTGTTAAAAGCTGTGAGCAAAGCTCTGCCAATTTTCCCCAAGAAACAATTTTAGAAAATTCTACTTCCTCTTTTTTCTGCCCGTCCGAAGACGTGTAAACCCTGTTAGTGGCAATTCCAAAAGAACAAACTGCAGCCCCGGATGGGGTATATCTTAGTTCCGGATCCCGTGTTAAATTACCGATCAGAAGTACTTTGTTTAGAGAAGCTCGTGACGCCATGCCTATTTTTTCTTGTTTCCCGTCGCTTTAGATTTTACCGGTTTTGCCTCTTTTTTGGAAGGAGCCGATACTTTTGTCGTAACAGTAACCTTAGGAGCTGCTTTTACTTTTTCAACCTTTGGTTCCTCTACCGTTTCTTTTACTTTTGCTAACCTTGATACTTTCTTCGCGCGGATCGGTTTTGTTTTAATCAAGAGGTGTCTTAAAACCCCTTCCTGTTCAAGCCTTATCTTCCTATCTAGCTGTAAAATCTCCGAAGGATCCGCGTCAAAATTGAACAGGAAATATTCTGCTTCTGTTTGCTTGGCGATCTTATACGCCAGAAGCTTTTTGCCCATCTTTTCGCTTTTTACGTTTTGGGCACTGGCTTCCTTTAAAAACTTCTCGACTTTTTCAAAAAGCGCCGCCGCACCATCAACAGTTCCCACAACCATCAGTTCGTACATAGAGTGAAATGATATCAAACGCTGAACCTAAACTCAACCACCATTCCGTCCTTTATCTCCTCCGTCTTTCCAATTATCTTGATCAGCCCCTTACCCTTGGCCATCTGCCAACCACCAACATCGACCAAAACTTTCCAGTCGATTACCTCAGCAGCAATAAATCCCCTCTCAAAATCGGTATGAATTACTCCGGCGGCTTGTGGCGCCAAAGCACCCTTATTAGTTGTCCACGCTCTCACTTCTTTTGGCCCAGCCGTAAAAAAGGTGATTAGACCCAAAGTCTCATAAGCCTTCCTTATTAATATACTGAGTCCAGGCTCGCTTACCCCGAGCTCAGCCAGATACTGTTTCTGCTCTTCCGCCTCAAGGCTGGCCAGATCTTCTTCCGTCTTGGCACAAATCCTAATTCCCCCGGCAATCGGCGGCTCTTTAGAAAGATCATCTTCATCAGAATTTATAACGAAAATTGATTTCTTAGTTGAAAGAAGCTGCAGATCTTTTATCTTTTCCAGCTCTTCCCCATCCAAATTTTCCTCCAGCCACTTCCCTTCCTCTGCCAGCTGTTTTGCTTTTTGTAAAACTGCTAAAAATTGATGCCTCGGATCAGCTGGCGCTACCGCTTTCAACTCTCGGCCCAAAGAATCAATTCTCTTTTCAATTACCTCCAAATCTTTTAACATCAGCTCCGTTTTTAAAACCTCAAGGTCGCTCTTTGGATTCTCACTGCCAGACCTGACAATATCCTCATTTTTAAAATCCCGCAGGACAAAAACAATCACATCCACTTCGCGGATATGCGAAAGAAATTGGTTGCCTAATCCTTCACCTTGCGCCGCGCCTTTCACAAGCCCCGCAATATCCACAAAACTCACCGTTGCCGGAATTATTTTGAAGTTCGGCCCTAGCCCCTCCGTCTTCTCAACAACTTCTTTAAGTTTTCCAATCCTCTCGTCCGGCACTTCCACTACGCCAACATTTGGCTCGATCGTCGCAAACGGATAGTTAGCCGATAAAGCCACCTGCTTTTTCAAAAGCGCATTAAAAAGCGTCGACTTGCCAACGTTCGGCAATCCTACAATTCCAACAGAAAGATTCATAATTTCTTCAAAAGCTCAAAATACTTTTTCCTGGAAATTCCTGCAGTTTTTAAATTGTTTTCAATAATAAACACCGGTATTTCTCTATACTTAGGTACTACGAGCCTCCGCGCTGCTCCAGCCTTTTTCAATTCAATATGATCACCAGTCTGTCCCACAACAATAGCCCCATCAAGCTCCAATACCCTTAAAAGTTTACGCCAGTGAACTGGAGTTAATCGAGGCATTAACTAGATTGAAGGAAAAGATATGTTTTCAATAACTATTTTAGGTGGCTTGATTTTACTACCCTTAACTGTAAATCCAGAGTTCTTTAAAAGTTCTTCCAGATTTCCGTCTTTTTTTGCGCCAGCAAGAACAATATCAAGCGCTTCTTTTAAGTTCCCACGCGCTTTTTTCTCTGTTGACCCGCAAGAAGCCACATCCAGCTCCGGGTTATAAGCAACCCAAGGCGCATCGCTGGAAGCCTCGTCCAAAAAAACTTTAACTGTAAATGGTAATTTCATAACAGGCTAATTAAACTTCGTGTAATTACTTCGTAATTATAGCACAAAAAAACCCATTTACTTTTTCAAAAGCGCGTTAAAAAGCGTCGACTTGCCAACGTTCGGTAATCCTACAATTCCAACCGATAAGTTCATGCATGAATTGTATCAAAAATAAATAAACATTCCGCCAATTGACGCTACACAAATACTCCTGGGATAATAAAGAAGTAAGGCATGGACAGCAAAAACATAGAAATCTCCGACATCCAAGCTAACCCCAGAAAAGCGGCAAAGCCCACCCCTCGTCCAGCTCAAGCAGAAGCAGAAACTAAGCCATTTACAACTAATACTTATGAGATTGATGGACAAAAAGTGGATGTTTATTCAAAAGAATTCCACCCATCGCAAACCGAAAATTCCAAGCAAGATGAGGCTGTTCTTTTTATACCAGGTTGGTCATCCGGAACGGGCAAGAATTTTGAAATTCTAGGTCAAGCATTTGCCGATGAAGGAGGAAAAAATTCCTATGTTATAAATTCAATCGCAGGCCATGGTCTAGAAGCACATCGTTTTGCAACTGAAGCACGGGGACTGATGGAATTTATTAGAGAAAAAGGACTTAAAAAAATTACAATTGTAGGAAATTCTGAAGGAGGAGCTAAGGCACTTTATCTTGTAGATATTCTTCAAGAACAATTTCCGGATACAGCAATCGATGGGCTTGTTCTTCTTGCACCCATCGGCCTTTATGATCAAGAACCGGAAGCACTTGCGGCAAGATTCGCTAAAGAATCAATGAGGTTTTATCTTAAAACGGATATAAAAAACGCTCCAAAAGCATTCCGGCAGGAATACGAAGAAAGATTTAGAAATTATGATCCGCAAGGTTTTCTCCCCCAAGAAATAGAAGAAATGGGCTCCGGCATAAAACTTTTTGACACTCTTAATTTCTATTTGGGCAAACTTCCCGCCCAGCTTGTAGACATGTCTGAGGAAGCGAGCGTAATGCAAAAAATAAAATGTCCCGTTGTTTTAATTCAGGGACGCTCCGACTCTGTTTCTAAACCCGAAAAGGTTGTAGGCAAAGAGGGATTAAGCAATTACCAACAAAGAGTAAGAACACTAAAAGAAAAGTTTTTCCCCAATAGTCCTGACGTTTCTATGATTCTTCCAAAACGGGTTGGAAGCCATGGAATTATACATTTCAGGCAGGAAGAAATTGCAAAGACTTCAATGTATCTTCTTGAAAGAACCAGGCGCAAAAATCAACCGCCGGGAGAAAAAAATCCTTCACCAATATCTACGGACTCTCTTGAAGCAGTCACACTAAATCCAACCGCAAACGACGATAAAATGCTAGAAATCGCTTCGTAAAAGCATTGAAGGCGCCAATTTACTTAACAGCGATAAGTTCGAGTTCAAAAATCAATGTAGAATTAGCCGGAATGCCCGGAATATCGCGATTACCATAAGCTAAATCTGGAGGAATAGTCAGTCTCCGTTTGCCGCCGACTTTCATTCCCACGACTCCCAAATCCCAGCCTTTGATTACTTGGCCGACGCCAATTTGTGTTGTAAATGGTGTGCCTCGGTCATACGAACTATCAAACTTAATTCCGTTGGTCAGTGTCCCTTTGTAATTAATAGTAACCGTGTCACCACGTTTAACTTCTGCTCCATTACCAACTTGGACGTCTTCAATCTTAAAACCCGATGGCAACGCGCTTGTTGTCGCCACTGATGGACTGGCTGTAGATTCGGCGGAAGACGATGCTTGAGGTGAATTTGTATTAGATGAATCCGGCATTTTTTCTCCGCTTTTATGAAAAACCAAAAATCCTGCTGAAAGTAAAACAATAGCAACGACTGCTGTAACAATTTTCTTCCCTTCCCACACAGGTATTAATATACGGGTTTTAAGCCGCGTTTGTAAAGCCGACAAACAAACCGATTGATTTGACTTAATCGCTGGAAAAAGCAAAAATGGAATTGTGCACTTCCTAATCCTAATCGCCGCCGAAATTATCTCAGCTGCACTTATTATCGGCGCCTCCACCACCAAAACCCTAAACCACAAAATTCTCGGCACCCAAATTGCCCAGGCAGTAAGTCCAGACGCCAGCCCTGCCCCAACGGATAGCCCAACCACTGCACCACCGCCGACAAATAGCTCTCCACCGCCCGCGACCGACCAAACTGCTGCCAGTCCCAACCCTGAAGATATTATGACTTCACCGCCTGCCCCGGGCGATCCCTTCGCCGCTACCTCACCAGATCAGTATCCGACAAACCCCGAAGCAGCCCCAAGCCAGCCGGCTCTATCACCCGAACCGTCTGGCAAAGCTAAATCACCGACTCCAGCCCAAAGTCCAGAAGCTCAAGCTTCCGCCGCTCCAAGTGCCACCCCCGACCAGCTTAACCCAATCGACTACTCGCCTTCACAAACCATAGCTCTAGTCGACCCAACTCAACTCCTATCATCACCGGAAAATATTTCGGAAGATACCATAAACAAAATTAGAGACGAAGAGAAAAAAATAGAAAACGCCCAAACCCCCAATCAAAAAGCAAATCTACTCTTAGGTCTTGTTCAAGATAAAGTTGCCCAAATCGGAAAGAGTTCCGGCCAAAACGACTTTGCTTCCGCCAACCTTGACACTCTAAGGTTAACTGCACAAGTCCAAAAAATTCAAAGTATTCTTACCAGCCTTCCGCCAAATCAAAGCCTGCCTATGACCCAAAGGCTGCAAAGTTTCTGTAAAAGTACAGATTTTACTCTTAAATCAACCCAGCTTATAGTACCTGAAGAAGCAGAACAAGATGTTGAAATAGCCAGAGGAATATGTCTTAGCACCAGCCTATGAAATTTCCAATAAAAATCCAAACTGCTCTTGATCAGATCCAAAACCGTATTAAGGCTTCAAAGAGGCTGCGCATTTTCTTGATTTCTGCCGCCGCAATTTTATTCCTCGAAAATCTCCTTTTGGCCTACAACAACCTTCAAGCAAAAACCCCAATACTTGGACTCAAAATAGATAGCCAAATTATCTCTCTTCACACCGCTCCAGGAGTCAAAAATATCGTCGACAAAAGGTTTGCTAGCCTTACGCCTCTCAAATTCTTATATAACGGCCAAATTATCCAAGTTGGCGCAAAAGATGTTGGCCTAAACCCCAACTCCGATTTACTGGCCGCCAAAATCCTGACTCTGGGGCGCACTGGCAACATTTGGCAAAGGGTCGTCTATCAAAACCTGGCGCTTCTTGGCTTCAAGTCGCAAAAATTTACCGCTGATATTTCCGAACGGCAACTGGCGCTTTTTGCACTCGAATTGCAAACCAAAATCGCCAGAGACGCGCAACCACCAATGCCCGATTTCAAAAACGACCCCGCCAAAATTATCCCCGCCCAAGATGGCAAGAGATTAAACACCACTAAATTTTTAATGTTGCTTCGAGAAAACTTTTTTAACCCTCCTAAAAATCCCGTCCCTTTGCCAGTTGAAAAAACTTTTACTGCCGCGCATTCAGACGAAGAAGTCAGAGCCTTGAGTACCCAAGCCCGCGAACTTGTAAAGTCGCCCATTTCAATTTCAAGCAGCGGGCAAATATTTACCCTAACCACCGAAGATCTCAAAACGCTTCTGACTGTTGTCGAAAGACCAGACCCGGCAAATCCCCAAAACGTTGTTTTAAACTTAAGGCTTAGTGATACTAAACTTAATCAAAAGCTAGGCGAATTTGCTACCAGAGTCGAAGCCATCACTCACGCAGAGTTTGACGACCACGACGCACGCGTTGCTATTTATTCCCAGTTCTACTCCGGTAAGCGCAAAATTCTGGAGATCCCGACCGGCAGGGGTCTTGCTTACCAAAAAGTGCTGGGAGAAAATACGGGGGGCGAAAAGTTCGTTTATCTCACCTTTGATGATGGTCCTAATGGTATTTACCATCCATTAATTCTCGATGTCCTTAGAGCCGAGAACGTTAAAGCGACCTTCTTCCTTGTGGGTAACCTCACTCAAAAAACTCCCGACGTTGCCCAAAGGACAAAAGCTGAAGGTCATGTACTCGGCAATCATTCGCTAACCCACTCCTTTTTACCAAACCTTTCGCAAGACGCAATCCTAAAAGAATTGCAATTGACCGATAACATCTTAAATGTCGTGAACGGCAAACCTATCGCCATCTTCAGACCACCTTACGGAGGAATTAACGCTTACGTTCAAAGAAATTCACAGCAGCTAGGGCTTAAACTTATATTGTGGGATGTCGATCCGAAAGATTGGTCCGAGCCGTCAGTAGACGAACTTATAAGAAGAGTCATAACAGCCACTCACCCTGGGGCTAATATCCTCCTCCACTCCAATCATTTGGTCACGGCTCGGGCACTCCCAAAGATTATAGGAACTTTAAAATCTCAAGGATACTCTTTTAAAACTTTGGAGTAATCAATCTTTTTTGTTTTCCCAGAGGCCGACTACATTTCCTTCGGTATCGGTAAAATAAGCGGCAAAACCCATATCGCCAACCGGCATCTTTTCGCGGATAATCTTGCCGCCGGCCGCCTCTATCTTTTTGGCGGACTCTTCGATACTATCAACGTTTACAGTAATGACAACATTGTTAACGGGTTCTTGACGCTTCAACATTCCCCCGTTTATGGCTCCGGGGTTTTTGGGGGCGCCGGTCTTTTCATCCGATTCGGTTGTCGAAACAATGGTATACCTCATTTCCGGAATTGAATTAATGTTCCACCCAAAACTCTCACTATAAAATTTCTGGGCCCTTTCCACATCGTCCGCAGGGATTTCAAAATGAACTACACTGTCCATGTCAAAATAATAATATATTTACCGCCGTTTGACAATACTCAAGCAAAAATTCTAGACATATTACTTTGTCCTGACAAAATTAAATATAAAAAGAGAGGCGATTGCGCAGACGGCGGCAAATATAAATGTCGCTTGAGGTGAAATTGCCGACCATAGAAAGCCGCCGATAATTGAGGCCAGCAATGTAAAGATGCTGGTCGTTGTCGTCATTACTCCGTAGACTGTACCTGCTTGTTCTTTTTGGACCATGGAACCAACCAAGGCTTTAGAAACGCCGTCTGTCAGGGCAATGTAAAAACCGTAAACGGCAAACAGCGCAAAGACAAGAATCGGGTTTTTATTAAAGGCAAACCCTAGATACACCAATGCAAAAATAATTATCCCGACGGTAAAAACCTTTTTCTTGCCGATTCTGTCGGAAATTTCTCCCGCAGGTGTGGAAGCCGCAGCATAAACGATGTTGTAAAGAATGTAGGCGCTAATCACCAAGGCCAGCGAAAGCCCCATGCTTTGGGCTTTAAGGATTAAAAAACTATCTGTGCTGTTGCCCAAAGAAAACACGGCCAGGCCGGCAAGAAATATTTTTAAATTTGGAGAAAGACTTCCAATAGAAAGAGACAGCTTTATTTTTGTTGTCTGGATTTTGGCTTTTACCTCTTTGACTTTAAAAAAGAAAAGCAAACTCAAAAAGGCCGGGACAATAGCTAAAATCAGTATCAGGCGAATATTATTATTAAAAGCCCAAAGGAGCGCCAAAGCTATCGTCGGCCCAAGTACCGCGCCCAATGTATCCATCGACCTATGGAAACCGAATATAAATCCCTTGTCACCTTCCGTTGTGGCCTCCAAAAGTAGCGCGTCGCGTGCTCCCGTCCTTAGCCCTTTACCCAACCTGTCGACAAATCTCCCCAGAAAAACCAATGGCCATACATAGGAAGCCGCAATTATAATTTTGGCAAAAGCCGACGCCAGATAGCCGCCAATCACAAACGGCTTTCTTCTTTGGAGTCTATCCGACCAATAACCAAATATGGTTTTAAATATCGAGGCAGAACCTTCAGCCACCCCCTCGATTAACCCGACAACAAAAACCGGCGCCCCCAGTACCTGGGTTATAAAAATCGGCATCACCGGATAAAGCATTTCCGAAGCCGTATCGTTAAAGAAGCTTACAAAACTTAAGTACCAGACGTTTGCCGGAATCTTGGGAATTTTCATTTCTATTTAGTCTAGCAAATTCTCTATCCCTTCGGATACATTTCGCGGGCCTTCTGCTTCGCCGCTTCCAAAATTTTCTCCTCGCCCGCTAGAACAAGCGGCGGCCTTATAACTTCATGCACATTACCGCTGGCTATGTCTTTCAAAAGTTCTATTTGTACTCTATGCTCAATCGGCAGCGCCCTTTGCTGCAAAGTTTCGGCGCTGTCACCCGCTAAAATCTTAACCCGGGCAGATTTCACAACCGCCCCCGCGTCCATATCCCTTTCTGCCCGTTGCGCGACAACTTCCGTCCACATCTCTCCCCCAGTCAATTTTCTAAACTCTAAAACTGCCGCGTGAACGGCAGTCCCATACATGCCTTTTCCCCCAAACTCTGGAATGGGTCCCGGATGCTGATTAAAAATCACTCCGCTGTAAACGTCCGTCACAACATCCGGCGTCCAAGGATACCAACCATTCTGCATTACAACATCGACTTTTCGTTTTTTAAGTTCGGTCATTATCGCCTGCCCGAATTTTTCCTGATCTACTTTTCCGTCAACTCGAAAATCATCCGGGTTAATAACCAAAATATCCTCCTTGGCAATTCCTAAATTTTTGGCCTTTTCAAGTCCACCGGCTATCGGCGTGCTGGCAATCACACAGGCAACTTCCATTGGGACTTCGCCCGATTGAACCGCCTTGATAATTGCCTCCATCGTCGTCCCCCCACCGGAAATAAAACTGGCAAGCCGCTTTTTCATGTTCGCATTATACTAGTCCTGAACTTTACTCAAAAGCTTGAAAATTAAAATCGCTGCCACATCGAGCGCTATCGGTACCAGCATTAATCTGCTCCCGGATTGCAAAATCGGCGCCAGTGCCTTTATAAAAATCCCCAAATTAATCGTGGGAATCCCAAAACCCGCAAAATACAAAAATCCAAAAACCAGTGTAATTGCCACCGCCAGCTCCAGTGCCCCTTCCATATCGCGCTTGCTGGCAAACATGGTATTGCCGATTTCAAAAACAATATAACCGCCAAGCACTTTACCCCACCAAATATCCAAAAACCCCAGTTTCCCCAAAAGTGCCACGGCAAAAATAATTAGAACTGTTCCCACCAATGCCGGTGCCGCCCCGATCATAAACATCCTCAGCGGATCGGCTTCCCCAACCGGTACGCTGCCAAGCCTTATGCTTTTCCCTTCGAGTTTAGGCGCTAGCTCAATGTCGCCAACCGGCACCCTCAACACTTCTGCCATCAATACATGGGCTATCTCATGAACAGCCGTCCCGGGCAAAAACAAAAATGAAAGAATATAAATGGACCACTTGCGGCTTTTGGTTATTCTAAATAGAAACCGGCCCAAATCCGAAATTAAAATTTTGGAAAGAATAAATAAAAAGACAAGCTCTCCAAAAAATGTCCAGACAGATTGCATTCTATACCCATCTTACACCGATTTTTTCTTCGGGCTTTCATAGTATTTTCTCCCGACTAAATTTTTGGGCATGTATTCCATGCCGCCTGCATTTGGATCGTCCCTCCAGGGATATCTAACATGGCCTTTGCCATAATCTAACTCTTTCATCAGTTTTGTCGGCGCGTTTCTTAGATGCAGCGGAATCGGATCAAGTTTCCCCGCCTGCACGTCGGCTAGCGCTGCCCCAATTGCTTCAGTAGACGCAATTGATTTTGGTGCCTCGGCAAGATAGCTAACGGTCTGCGCCAGGATCAATGTCGCCTCCGGCATACCAATCATATGCACCGCCTGCATCGTTGAAGTTGCCAGAACCAATGCTGTGGGTTGAGCATTACCAATATCCTCACTGGCAAAAATGACCATCCTTCTGGCAATAAAAATCGGGTCTTCACCCGCCTCGATCATTCTTGCTAAATAATGCAGCGCCGCGTCTGTTTTGCCCCCTCTCATGGATTTGATAAACGCCGAGATCGTATCATAGTGATAATCGGCTTTCTTATCGTAGTAGCTCGCCTTCTTCTGCATCGCCTCAACGATGTTTTCTTTTTTGATAATCTTGCCTTTACCAATAAGCTCCGACGCAATTTCCAAAGTTGTCAGCGCGAACCGGGCGTCACCTGTCGATGCTGCCGCCAAAGCGTCCAATGCGTCGCGTTCTATCTTTAATTTCTTTGACCCCAAACCGCGTTTGGAATCAGCAAGCGCCAAATTAACAATCTTTTTAATTTGCTCAGGCGTTAGTGGATATAAAACCAAAACTCTTGACCTAGAAAGCAACGGCCCGATCACTTCAAACGAAGGGTTTTCTGTCGTCGCCCCAATCAGCGTTACGATTCCCGCCTCGACATGGGGCAAAAGCACATCTTGCTGAGCTTTATTAAACCGGTGGATTTCATCAATAAATAAAATCGTCTTTTTGCCGTAAAGTTCTTTTTTATTTTTGGCGTCGGCAATAATTTTTTTCATCTCGGCAACATTGCTGGCAACCGCCGAAATTTTGACAAAATCCGCTTTCGTTTCACCCGCAATAATTTGCGCCAAAGTCGTCTTGCCAGAACCCGGCGGTCCCCAAAAAATGGCTGAAAAAACTTTATCCAATTTTATAGATGACTCAAGAAGTTTGCCCGGCGCCACCAAATGTTCCTGCCCAAAAAATTCCGCCAGTTTTGTCGGCCGCATGCGGTCTGCCAGCGGGGACATTGAACTGCTCGCAGTGAACAAACTATCACTCATGCCCAAACTTTACCCGAAAACAAATTGAAAATCAATATCTTATAAGAAGTTAAAACTTGATAGTCATGATAATATTAAACCTGTCATGTTAGAATTCTTAGCCAACTGGGTTTTTTCTGCTCTCGCCATTTTAGTCGTCGCCACACTTGTACCGGGTTTTAGTGTAAACGGTTTCACAACCGCCCTTATCATTGCCCTGTTTCTGGGAATTTTAAACGCCCTCATCAAACCGGTCCTTTTAATTCTCACCCTTCCAATTAACATTTTGACTTTGGGGCTTTTTACTTTTATTATTAACGCGGCCCTAATCTGGCTGGTTGCGCAAATCGTCAAGGGCTTCACGCTTTCCGGGTTTGCCCCGGCCCTAATAGGCACCCTTCTGCTGTGGCTGATCAATTTGACAGTCCATTTTCTGCTTTTTCCTGCCAAAACTGCCTAGCATTGCATGACCAGGAATTATGTAATTTCAATCGCGCTAGCGGTAATTATAATTATCGTTCTTGTTGCCGTTGGCGTCTATCGCCTGTCTCAAATGAAAATAACTAAACCAGAACCACAATCGTCACCGACAACGATCGGATTCCAGGTTTCACCTTTGCCAGCCGCATCGCCCAAGTCTTCCGGCAGGCAGCCCGAAACAGGTCCCAGTGACCAATTTCCCAATATCGGAATATTAGTTCAGTCCCCGGACTTGGGATCAACCGCTATCTCGCCTCTTCAAGTCCAGGGATTTGCCAACGTGCCTCAAAAAAAAGTGGTTATTGTTGTCAAAAACGTTTATGGCAATGTTCTAGGTCTTGGGATGGCAACTGCCTGCTTTGCCAAAACTCCGTGCCCATTTAGCGCCTCAGTGGTTTTTGCCGCTCCTCAAACCCAAACCGGCACTGTCGAAGTCTTTAGCCCATCCCCAGCAAACGGCGCCAAAGAATATCTCCAAATTGTCAAAGTAAACTTCTAAGAAAAAGTCCCGCAATCTGGTGTAAAATGTATTAATGCAGAAAGCCGAAGGCACTGAGCAAGCTACAGCCCTGAGCTTGCCGAAGGGTCGAAGTGCGGTTTTTGTAATCTTCGGCGCCACCGGAAACTTAGCCCGAAAAAGAATTTTCCCAGCTCTCTTTACCTTGTCAAAACAAAACCTCCTCCCCCAAAATTTTAAAGTCATCGCCGCCGCCCGCACCCCCCACACGTCCAAAGAATTTCGAAAAATATTGCCGGAAGAATTAGATCTCAAAGATAAATCCGGCCTGCCCGATTTGACTTCGTCAATTCGAAGTCAGGCGGGTTGGGAAGATTTTGCTGCACAAATTGATTATTTATCTTTGGATGTCGCCGAAGATAAAAATTTGGATGAACTGAGAAAACTTTTGGACAATTTTGAAAAAGAAACTTGTTCCCAGCGCATTTTCTACATGGCCATTTCTCCGGACATTTTTGAAAAATCAATCGAAAATCTTGGTAAAAATAATCTTCACCAAAACTGCTCTCACGGAAAAAATCCTCGCGTCATTATCGAAAAACCTTTCGGCCAAGATTCAAAATCCGCAAAAAATTTAACCACGACTCTTTCAAAATATTTCACCGAAGACCAAATTTATAGAATCGATCACTATCTTGGCAAAGAAACCGTTCAGAACATTTTTGCCTTCCGTTTTGCCAACGAAATCTTCGAACCCGTCTGGTCAAATAAATATATCGATAGTGTTCAGATAATAGCGGCAGAGCGTATTGGTGTCGAGACCCGTGGCGAATTTTACGACAAGACCGGTGCCCTTCGCGACATTTTGCAAAACCACCTAATTCAATTGATGACCCTCGTTGCAATGGACGAGCCACAAGATTTTGGGACAGACGAAATAAATAAGAAAAAATTAGAAATTGTCAAAAGCATTAAAAAATTATCCGCAGAAGAAATCAAAACCCATACCCTCCGCGGCCAATACGAAGGATATCACCAAGAAGAAAAAGTCGACCCCAAATCTACTACCGAAACCTATGCTCTAACCAAACTTTTCATCGATGTTCCCCGTTGGCAAGGCGTCCCATTTTATCTTCGAACCGGCAAAAAATTAGAAGGCAAAGTCACTTCAATAATTATCCAGTTTAAAGAGAAAAGCCATAAACTTTTTGAAGGACAAAAAACTATTCCAAATCACATCACAATCCAAATCCAGCCAAACGAAGGTATTGGCGTCCAGCTCGCCGCCAAAAAACCAGACCTTGCTATGGAGCTTGAGCCGGTCGACATGGAATTCTGCTACAAAACTAGTTTTAGCTCTCCTCAGCCAGAAGCATACGAGCGGCTTTTGATGGATGTAATCCTTGGTGACCAAAGTTTGTTTATGTCAGAAGAGCTGATTGAGGAGGCTTGGAAAGTTATCGACCCGATCGAGAAAGCTTGGGCCAAAAATTCTATTCCGCTTACAATTTATAAACCGGGAGGCTGGGGACCAAAAGAGGCAGATGAGCTGATCGAAAAAGACGGCCGCCGGTGGCTAGCGCCGATCCTCACGATTTGCAAGATCTAGCTACTCTTTTTTCTTCACTTCATGTCCGCCAAAAGCATTACGAAGCGCCGCTACCATTCGCGCCGCGAAACTTCCGGAAACCGCTTCATCTTGCCTTGATCTTGTTCTGAAATCTCTTGCCGCTTCAATAATTTCCACCGGCACTCCTTCTTCTTTTGCCTGATCTATTGTCCAATCACCCTCGCCGGATGCCTCGATATAGCCGGTTATTTGTGAAAGTTTAGGATCTTTCTCCAATGCCTCGATAGTCCGTGCCATCATAAAACCAGAGTTTAAAGTCCCCTTTTGATAAAGTTTGGCCACTTTCAAAAGATCTAAATTGTACGGCGATTTCTCCAAAACCCCAAACCCTTCACCGATAGACTGCATAATTCCATATTCGATTCCGTTGTGGACCATTTTTACAAAATGCCCTGCCCCGCCTTCGCCAAAATATTCATGTCCGCCGCCTCGACCAGACCCCGAATCCTCATAGTGAGGGGCAGGCTTGGCAAGAGAATCTAAGATTGGCTTTAGAAAATCGTAGCCTTCTCGATTGCCCCCAGCCATTAAAGGATATCCATCGATCGCCGCGATAATTCCACCAGAAACTCCAATTCCCAAAAACTTAATTCCTTTACTCTGGAAATATTCGTACCTTCTTTGTGTATCGGAAAACCTTGCATTACCACCATCGACAACAACATCACCTTCCTCTAGAAATTCCGCGACTCCCCTGGGTCCCATCAAATTTTCCTCCGTCGGCTCCCCGGCCGGAAGCATCAACCAAACGATCCGCGGTTTTGTCTGTTTTTTGACAAGGTTTTCGATTGAATCGGAAGCTGTTAGTTTCCAATTAGGCTTTGCCTGTGAAATTAAATCATCGACTTTTTCCTTGGACCTATTCCAGACCACAACCTCATGCCCCTCGCCAAGGAGTTTCATCGCCATCCGGTTACCCATTCGGCCGAGTCCAATGAATCCTAACTTCATATGGAATTAATCTTACTACTTTTGGGAACTCTCTGGAGAGACTATCTTATCCGGTATTCAGAAGTAAAAAGAATGCCATAGTGATCACAAACCGCTCTGATAAAAGCTTCAGCTTCCCCTCTTCTTATCAAAGAAAATACTCCCAAATCTATTTCCCGTGCAATGGGGTCTGTGCGATCATATTTTCCAGCGTTATTGCGATATCGTCTAAAAGTCTCCACCAATAATCCAACCAAGAATTCGCTTGGCTGAACTCGTATTTCAGCCAGTAATCCACTACTGGTAGAGCTATCTGGCTTAAGCAGTTTCCATGGGTCTTTACTCAAAGGTTGCTCTTCATTTTGAATTGCGCCCAAATCCATAAACCTTGTAAGCAAATCACCAGTGACGCGTTCACCCAAACTATCTCGCTCCTGCTTTTCTACCTGAGAAATTTCTGCTGTCCCGTTACTGGAAACGCCATTGCCGTCCTCCTCCCCACCCTTTTTAAAAAAATATCTCCCGAAGTTGTTATTATCGGGATCGTCGCCAAGCGGAACACCTAGCTTTCTTAGCAGCCCAAGATAACTAGTCACTTTGTTTATTGCTGCTTTTTGTGACATTCCAGGAAATGCTCTCTCAGCAATTTGCGCTTTTGTGACCGGATTTTCTCGATCAGCCTCCGATATGATCTGCCCAACCAGCTCTAGTCCTTGCCTCACCGTTGCGCCAAATCTCACACCAGGTCGCTCAGGCAGCACAAAATGATGTTCCACTTCAGCACTCATAAATACGGATAGATAAACGGTAATTCTATCAACTCACCTTGTATATAATCAAATTTTTATGTCTGTTACTAGATACGATTTAACCGGAGACTTGCGATAAAAAATCGCTGGGTACTTTTGCATATCGTTTTGCCCCTCATCCAACATTATTTTTAGCGCTTCTTTTTTCTCTCGCCCAAACATCAAAATCACAAAGTTCGTAAACTCTCCAAGGGCTTTCAAGGTTATTGTCACTCTTTCTTTAAATTTATCCTCCACAGTTTCGCCCACCGCGAGCTCCGGCGATTTGGCAGCCAGACTATACGGAAAGATTCCACCGGTATGAAGATTAGCCCCAACCCCCATCAATCCCACCCTTTTGGTAAACTTTTTAAACAATTCCCCAATTTCCTTCGCGTAGATTTCACCCGTTTCAATAAGATCTTTCCCCTTTAAAATCTTGTGCGTCTCGATGCAATTTTTATCCGCATATTCTTTTATCCCTTGCTCTCTCAAAAGATACTCAGTGCTATCTTTGTGAAACGGCTCACCATACCTGTCATCAACAACGCAAATGGCGCCCGGCATAATATCACCTGGTTCTACAATCATCTTTCGGTAATTTGGAGAAGTTCCGCCGGAAAGTGCCAGGAGCGTTAAAGGGTCTACCAGTTTTTTTAAAAGATCATGCGCCTTAACCTGTCCTTCATCTCGATCTTTAACACGAACCAAATCAATCATTTCTTAACTTTCCATTTAGGGCCTTCGGGGGTATCTTCAACCTCTACTCCCATTTCTAAAAGTTCTTTCCGGAGTTTATCAGACCCTTCAAAATTTCCAGCCTTCCTCATTTCTTCTCTTTTGTCCATTAGTTCTTTGGCTCGTGCTGGCAACTCTGCTTTTCTGATCTGATCTAATTCCAGTCCCAAAACTTTATCCATCATTAGAACTGATTGATGACGAGCTGAAGTTGGATAATCGCTTTTTACCATTTCCCACATTGTGGCTATCACTCTTGGCATATCTAAATCGTTATCGATTGCATTTTTAAAATCTTTCTCAAATCCGGCGCATCTCATTCGAGTCTGAAGACTCTCAGAGTCTGAACGACCGATCTTCGGCTCGTCCCAACTAGCTACCTCGCTCCTTAAATTGTTTAGCGCGTTCTGCGCTGCTTCCAAACTCTCCCAAGTAAAATTAAGCTTTGACCTGTAGTGCGCCGTTAAAAATAAATAGCGAAGTGCCAAAGGCTCAATTCCTTTTTTGGAAATATCTTCCAAGGTGTAAACATTCCCAAGACTCTTTGACATCTTTTGCCCGTCGACCAACAGATGTTCACCCTCTAACCAATAGTTGACAAACTTTTTACCGGTTGCCGCCTCGCTTTGGGCAATTTCATTTTCATGGTGAGGAAAAAGCAAATCAACACCGCCCGAGTGAATGTCAAACGTCTCGCCAAGATACTCCATACTCATGCTAGAACATTCGATATGCCAGCCGGGCCTTCCCTCACCAAACGGCGCCGGCCAACTCGGTTCCCCTCCCTTCTTAAATTTCCAAAGCGCAAAATCGCTCCAATTTTCTTTGTCGTACAAATCGCTGCTGATTCTTGCTCCTTTTTTTAATTTTCTTTTTTCAAGCCCCGACAATTTTCCATAATCTTCAAATTTCTCTACCGAAAAATAAATTCCATCATCTGCCTTATATGCAATTCCTTTTTCTAAAAGCACTTCGATGATTCGAATCATCGAAGTAATATTCTCTGTTGCTCTTGGGAAATGGTCAGCGGGAATTATATTGAGTTTAGAAAGATCATCCTTAAACGCTTTCTCATATTTTTCAGTTATTGTATGGAAATCGATATTCTCCTCACCCGCCGCTTTAATTATCTTGTCATCAATATCCGTAATGTTCATTACCTGATTAACGTCCAAGCCATTAAATTTCAAAACCCTTTTTAAAATATCCTCAAAAACAAACGTTCGCCAGTTGCCAACGTGCACATAGTCGTAAACCGTCGGCCCACAGGTATACATGCCGACTTTGCCATCGACAATCGGCTTAAACTCCTCAACTTTCTTAGATAAATAATTGTAGAGTTTCATTCTGCTCCCATATTTTTGTTTTCTGCGTTTGCCTTTGTTTGCGCCACAGTAACATCCATCGACTGCTTCTTCTGTTCGCGAGTCAGTTCCGATTTTTGAGCCTCCACTTGCTTTACCTGCTGTTCTTCTGCCATTTCCTTTCTTTTTCGCTTCTGGGAATGCTGAGCGTACATTGCGGCAATTCTTGCTTTAATTTCTTCCTGGCCTTGTTCACTAAACTCCTTATCTTTCTTGCCCATGGAAGCAATATCGTCATCTGTCGGGGCTTGTTGGCTTTGGCCTCCGGCAACTTGTCCGACGGCCAACTTGCCGATTTTTTTAATCTCGCTGCCAACTTCTCCCAAAACATCGCCAATAACTCCGCCTATGCCATCATCACCTACCATATATA
>Ga0209515_10002007_pt1 | contig 32307 bp, 40 predicted proteins | sample Subgroupgradi54m_FD_187454 | JGI IMG/M metagenome (GOLD analysis project Ga0209515, IMG submission 187454) | Subsurface groundwater microbial communities from S. Glens Falls, New York, USA - GMW60B uncontaminated upgradient, 5.4 m (SPAdes)... ... | reverse complement strand
TTCACCTCATGGTAATCCCAGGGAATATAAGTCGAAACCACTTTAAGCCCCATCTGTTTCACTTCATCCAAGATGGTTTTCCAATACCGCGGATTGAGGCGCCAATAATGGACTTCTCCGCTGAGCAGCGGGACTTTGCGATTTCCGACCTGGATTTGATTTTCTCTAAGCTGGACTTTGCGTGTCATCCCATCACCTGCTTTCTTCGCGGCAGAACCGCGAAATTTTGCAAAGATACAAGAGCACACTTGTGTAAATGATGCGTCAAAGTGCGCTCTTGTAAAGCAGGTGATGGGATCATAAGATGATATTAATCAACCGGTCCGGAACAACAATAATTTTTTGAACGGGCTTGCCGTCAATCCATTTCTTCACTATTTCGTCTCGCAAAACTCGTTCCTTAAGTTCGTTTTCTGATGTTCCCTTGGGAACTTTTATTCTTGAGCGGAGTTTGCCGAGAATTTGGATGCCAATTTCAACTTCATCTTCCACAAGGAATGTCTCATCATAACGGGGCCATGTTTCATAAGCTAAAGTTTTCTGGACGCCTAAATATTCCCACAACTCTTCAGCGATGTGCGGAGCGAAAGGTGCGAGCAATAAAATAAATTTGTTTAAAACATCGCGCGCATGAATTTTCCTGCTCATTTCTTCGTTCACGAAAATCATCAATGCCGAAATGGCCGTATTAAAACGCAAACCTTCCAGATCCTCCGTCACTTTTTTAATGGTCTTGTGAAGCAATTTTAATTCCTCTTTCGAAGCTTCGCGCTTCTTGATATTGGAATGAGGTTTTCCGTCACGGTCCAGAAACAGCCGCCAAACACGGCCCAAAAACCGGTGGACTCCCTCGAGCCCTTTTGTAGACCACGGTTTCCCCATTTCAAGCGGCCCCATGAACATTTCATAAAGCCGAATCGAATCAGCGCCGTATTCTGTGATCAAATCATCCGGATTGATCACGTTGCCCCGCGATTTGGACATTTTTTGGTTGTCCTCACCCAAAATCATTCCCTGATTCACCAGCCGCTGAAAAGGTTCTTGGGTTGAAACAAGGCCGAAATCATAAAGCACCTTGTGCCAGAACCTGGAATAAAGCAAATGTAAAACGGCATGCTCGGCGCCGCCGATATACAGATCTACCTTCATCCAATATTTTTCTTTTTCCGGATCAATTAATTTTTTGTCGTTGTGCGGATCAATAAATCTCAAATAATACCAGCACGAACCTGCCCACTGCGGCATCGTGTTGGTTTCTCTATAAGCAAGATTTCCGCAATTTGGACACTGGGTCTTTCTCCATAATTCTCCGTTAATCTTAACGTGATCCAGTGGCACTCTAAATTCATGTACAACGTCAGAGGTTGTCGCTATACCGCTCCCAAGCTTTCCTTCTGTCGTGCTTGGTATAAAAACGTGAGGAACAAAATCTTCTGTGTAAGGTAATTCGAGGGGCAAATCTTTTTCTTTCAAAGTCACTAGACCACATTTCGGACAATGAATAATTGGAATCGGCTCACCCCAATATCGCTGACGGCTGAAGAGCCAATCACGAAGTTTGTATTGAATTGATTTTTTGCCCAAGCCTTTTGCTTCAATCCAATCCGTAATTTTTTTGATGGCTTCATCGCTTTTCAAACCGTTAATCGTAAATGAACCATCCGGCGTTTTTGAATTGATCACCGTTCCAACGCCAGTGAAGGCTCGATTGATTTCATGCAGATCGCGTGAATGTTGTAGGGGCGAGGTCTCCTCGCCCTGTTTGTCCGGGCGGGGCAATCCCGCCCCTACATCTAACGGTTTGATAACAGGAATAATCGGCAATTTATACTTCTTCGCAAATTCAAAGTCGCGTTCGTCGTGGGCCGGAACTGCCATAATCGCGCCGGTTCCGTAACCCATCAAGACATAATCCGCAATCCAAATGGGAATCTTTTGGCCGTTCACAGGATTAACCGCATAAGCTCCCGTAAACACGCCTGATTTTTCCTTGGCAAGGTCTGTCCGCTGAAGATCTGATTTCCGGGAACTTTCTTCCTGATAATGACTGACTTCAGATTGTCGTCCCGGGACGACAATTCGGGAAACCAGCGGATGTTCGGGCGAGAGCACCATATAAGTAGCGCCGAATAGTGTGTCCGGCCGAGTTGTGAAGACGCGGATTTTACACGACTCTTTGTCATCCTGAGCCGCGCTTTGTACGGCGAAGGATCCCGAGTGAGATTCTTCGCTTCGCTCAGAATGACACACTGGAAAATCAACTTCAGCGCCGATCGACCGGCCGATCCAATTGCGCTGCATTTCCTTAATCGATTCCGGCCAATCCAGCTCTTTTAAATCTTCCAGCAGACGGTCCGCATAAGCGGTGATCTTAAGGACCCACTGACGCATTGGTTTTCGAATCACCGGATGTCCGCCACGCTCGGATTTTCCGTCGATCACTTCCTCATTCGCGAGCACCGTTCCCAAGGCTGGACACCAATTCACCGGAATTTCAGCTTCATAAGCGAGACCTTTTTCAAATAGTTTTAAAAAAATCCATTGTGTCCAACGGTAGTAATTCGGGTCCGTCGTGTCCACTTCCCGGTCCCAGTCATAACTAAAACCAATCGATTGAATCTGTCTTCTAAAATTATCAACGTTTCTTTTGGTGACAATTTTTGGATGAGTTTTGGTTTCAATCGCATATTGTTCAGCGGGAAGTCCGAAGGCGTCCCATCCCATCGGATGAAGAACGTGGAATCCTTTCATTCGTTTGTAGCGGGCGATGATATCAGTGGCGGTATATCCTTCAAGGTGACCGACGTGAAGGCCGGAAGCGGATGGATACGGAAACATATCAAGCACATAATATTTCGGCTTTTCACTTCCCGATTCTCCGGGGTCAGCCGCCCGAAATGTTTTGTGTTTCATCCAATAGTTTTGCCATTTCGGCTCAATCCGGTCGAAAGGATATGCTTTTTCTTTGGCACTCATAGAAAGGCTAGGATTTTAACATAACCGCGGGAAGCGGACAACCTGATCTGGAGAATTTCAAACATTGATACACTTTTGGCTGTATGGTAATATCAAATTTCTTTTTTGAAATCCCATAGTTAATGGGCCGGCACTGATTGTCATAGATAGTTACCAGTTTTAATCGGAAATCAGTACTGTGCCCGCTTCTAAATGAATAGATTATAGTATATTAAAGGTTTGCGGGCCGGACCCGATTCTCATCGAAATAATTGGAAATCGGGACTGTGCCCATTACGCGATCTATGTTGTAATAGAAAATGGGCCGGTAGCTCAGCTGGGAGAGCGCCACAATGGCATTGTGGAGGTCATGGGTTCGATCCCCTTCCGGTCCACCACTTATTTTCATTTTTGCCGAGGTGGCGGAACTGGCAGACGCACTGGACTCAAAATCCAGCGAGCTCACGCTCATAAGGGTTCGACTCCCTTCCTCGGCACGATTTTCACACCGTCTGCCAGCCCTGGCAGCCCCGATTTTCAATTATTTTTAATCGATATCGGGGCAGTCCCAGCTTCTATAATAATTCTCTAATTTTTATGAAAGCTGGGACAGACGCACTGGACTCAAAATCCAGCGAGCTCACGCTCATAAGGGTTCGACTCCCTTCCTCGGCATTTTCCCTAAAGGAGGACAATCATTCAAGTTCGTAAAAGACTGGCCGATACCTTCTTACGTAACCAGAGGGTGCTCATGGACAAACCATCTTATGCGTGTTCAGCATGTCAATGGAACGGAGACGAAACGAAGTTTTCAACTAAAATCTTGTCCATTATGTACCGTCCCAAGCATGACAACATTCAGGCCTTCAAGCAAATAAAATGCCCCAAATGCCGTTCCCTGGTTACGATTGTGTTTGAAACTTTAGATGGCACTCTTACCAAATAATAAATTATCCGTAGAGAACAACGGTGGCGATAGCAAATTCACGCTCGTGAGCTATCGTAAGTTTGAACTTGGCTTTGGGTGAGATTTTTAATTTTTTTCTTGCCTGCTGGCTGAGATGAATAGCCGGCGCCCCATTTAAACTTCTGGTTACTTCGATGTCACTGAAAGCAAACCGTCCGGGCCCGCCTTTTTTGGCTTTAATAACCGCTTCCTTGGCCGCAAAACGCGCGGCATAGTTTTCATATTTATTTCTTTTCCGCTCACAATACTTTTGTTCATTTTGGGTAAAAATCCGGTTGAGGAAGCGTTTGCCCTGGCGCTCAATTACCTGTTTCATACGCCGGACGCTGACGATGTCAATTCCGATTTGAAACGGAATGCTCATGACAAACCTTTCCCCCCTCCCTTTGGGAGAAGGATAGAAATGAAGTTGTGCATGAGGACTAACGATCAGGCTTGAACAAAATAAAGGGTCAGAGCAACAATCAGGATGGTCAGTACAATATAAATACCGTAAAAATTCACAAAATCCCGCACTTTATCAAACCAGCTCCGTTCAAATTGATCTGGCAGGCGGAATTTTCGGCCGCTTCGAATGGCAATGACCTCGTCTTTGCGGTACCGAACAAAGCTTCCACCCACACGGTAAGCGGTCAGCTTTCCACGGCGGATTAATTGTTCGATTTCGGGAGAATTAACTTTCAGGTAGGACTTAACTTCTTCTTCGGTAATCAAACCTTCGCTCATGCAACAACCTTTAAACTAAAACGATTTACTTTTTGACTTTTTCGTCTTGAAGCCATTTGTCAACGGCCGTTTGATTAAAATGCCATTCGCCGTTTTGAAATTCACCGGGAATTTTTCGCTGATTAGCCCAGTCTTCCACGACTTTGGCTTCGACTTCCAGGTATTGCGCAACGTCCCGAAGACTTAATCCTTTGCTGCCCGCGGAAGATTTATCCAAATCCAGCATTTTCAGCTTACCATCCAACACAGCACCTTCGGCAATCGAAAGACTGGGCGTTTGAACATTTCCCAAAACAACGGCCGGAGCGATCAAAGCAATGCTTTCCTTTGCGATCAAATTGCCCGTAATTTTTCCGGCAATGATGATCCGGTCGCCTTGAATGTCGGCTCTGACGTTTGCATTTTCACTGATGGTCAAACTGCCGCAGGTTTCCAGCTTTCCTTCAAAACTTCCATTAATTCGGAGATTCACAGGGTCCTTAAATACAATGGTGCCTTGCATCCGTGCATCAACATCTATAATTTTATCGTCGATCTTGTCTTTTTTTGCCATTGTTTGCGCCTCCTCTAACTATCCGACATGTATCATAAGTTAAGCATCCTACCCTGTCAAGGTTGAGCTCACGCAGGACGCAATTCATATTGAGGAGACTGGCTCGCAAGCAATAATCCCAGTGCGGCAAGCAAACATCCGCCGAGAACATCGCTCATCCAATGATCTCCCAAATAAATTCTGCTGTACACGATTCCGGCTGCCATAAGCAGAACGACCAACCGATGAAACCATGGGTTTTCATATCGCGGAAGGAATTTGCTGTCAAGCCGCTGATACCAGATCCCGAGCAAAAAAATACTTCTAAACGTATGCCCGCTCGGAAAAGAATAGGGGGTTCTGACTGCGATTAAGCTCCAATGAAACGGATTACGGTCAAATTCCGGACCTGGGCTGGTATAGATTACGATATATTTCCAGATAAATTCAACGCCGCTTAAAGCCATAAAGAAAAAAAGATATAAAAATACGCCCGGCCATTGATATTTACGGTAAAAATACCAACAAACAACAAGAAGCGCAAAAGAACTGAATTCGACAGAACCCAGTATGGTAAAGAAATACATCCCGACATCCAATTTGTAAGAAGCCACTTGCTGAATCCATTGAGTCATCATTAAATCAAACGGCCGGGTTACCTGCCTCGCGACAAAGACGGTAAGAATGACGAAGGTTGCAAATACTAGAAAAACATGCAAAGTTTTTTCTTTCATCCCACCACCTGCTTTCTTCGCAGCTTTACCGCGAAATATACAAGAGCGCACTCTTCTAAATAAGACGCCCCTAAACTATAAATTTTTGTGTGCTCTTGTAAAGCAGGTGGTGGGATCATGATATATCTTCCCCGCGAACGCCTGACCAAAACCGAGCAAATTCACTTAAATGACTGAGTGATTTCAAATGAGTCATCCCGTCCAAGTATACATTCCCCTGTAAATGATCCCATTCATGTTGAATCACTCGGGCAAAAAAATCGCGGGCGTCAATCTTAACTGGTTTTCCGTCCCGATCCAAGGCCTCGCAAATGAGTGACACACTTCTCGGAACGACTCCTCTCATATCCGGGACGCTCAAACAGCCTTCCCATCCTTCAATTAAATTTTTGGACCGGGATGTAATTTTAGGATTGATGAGAACGGTCGGCGGAACTTTCGGCATGTCGGGATATCGTGGGTTGTCGTTCACTTCCAAAACGGCAATCTGTTTTGAAACATGGACCTGAGGCGCAGCAAGCCCCACACCGTCATACTCACGCATGGTTTCAATCATATCATCAATTAATTTTTGGATTTCAGAAGATTGAATTTCTTGAGGCGCTACAGCCGCTGCTACTTCGCGGATGGCCGGATGGCCTAGACGGGCCACTTTTAAGATAGACATAAATTAAAAAAATTCTTTCTGAACCGAAACGCGTTTATGTTTAAAGTTTTTTTCGACCGTCTTAAACGAAACGCGTTCCCTTCTATGATTTTTATCGATCCACCGGAGCAATTCATCTTTTTTGAACCGGACACATTTGCCGATTTTCACATAGGGAACCAATCCCAAATGGACCCACTGATAAACAGTGGAAGGCTTGACTTCGATTAATTCACTCACCTGCTTGGCTGTCATGAGGCGTTCCATAGAGCTTTATTTTAACCAGAAAAAGTCATTTTGAGAACGATTAAAAAAAGCGAAAGGTTGATCCCGTGGGTGGTAAAACAAAGCGGGCAAGGAATTTGGGTGACAAAAAGTAAACTATAAGCAAGGTAAATCGATCTGACCGTTGCCGCGAGCAGCAAAAAAAGCGCAATTTCAGGCGGAAAGAAAAAAAGATCCAGGATCAAATAAAGGTATAACCCGACTCCAAATAAAGAATTTGGAAGCCCAAACAGCTTTGCTCTCGGAGTTCCGAGAACATTCATGCAGCTGGCTTCCTTTAATTGGCAAATCTGGGGAATCCAGAAAACGCTGGGATGAAACCATTTGTAATAAACACCGGTAAAATAAATGGAAATCCAAAGACCCATGACCGACAAAATAAAAATGAAAAAAGAAATCATACCGCCGCCAATTGTTTGAGCGCTTGAAAAACCTGTTCGCTTGAAATTTGGGCCATGCAGGGGTGCCCTTCCACATTGCATTCCTGTAAATGGCACGGAGCACAGGAAACCGGGTTCGATAAAACGATCGAAGGCTGATTCCAAATTCCCCACCGGTCATATTCGTTAGTTCCACTGGCAACCACCAGCGCAGGAATTTTAAGCGCCTGCGCGATATGAGAAGGCCCTGAATCATTTCCAATGAATGCATCGCATTGGCTCATGACGGCGATCATTTGACGAAGCGACAACTTCCCAACCAAATCGATAACTTGATTCTGTTCCCTCACCTTTCCCTCTCCCTGATGGAGAGGGTTAAGGTGAGGAGAAGAAAAATGCTCGGCTATTTTTTTTGCTTTGGTTAAACCCAAAATGACCACTTTATTTTGTTTGTCATGAATGAGCCACTCAATGAGTTCCTTGAATTTTTTTTCTTCCCATTCTTTAGACGGATAACCCGCTTCAGGATGGACGGCGATAACTTCGTCCGTTTCCCGAACACCGGTTTGGTTCAAGATGGATTTTGCTTCTTCCTTTTCAGGGTCACTGAGATAGATTTTGGGTATCAAATTCCGCTGCCCGGAAACTTCACCGGTCACCAACTTCATATTCAGTTCCACTTGATGAAGCCGTTCATCATATTCGCCCACTCGGTGAAGGAGCCCTGCGCCTCCGGCAATCCCGTAACCGACACGAAATTTCACGCTGCCTGAAACCATCAACAAAATATTCCTGATATCTCCCCTCAAATCGTAACCCAAATCGAATTTGGCTTTTCTCAATTGCGACAAAATTCGAAACAACTCAAATAAATTCAGCATTTTAGACCGCGAAAACCAATTGGACCCGAAAATGATGATCTCATCAACAAACGGGTTCCTTTGAAAAACGGCCTGCCCTTCACTTCCAGTGAGAACCGTAATTTTCACATTTGGGAAATGCTGTTTTAGAACCGGCAGCACCGGAGTTGTACAGATTGAATCACCGATGTGATCCAGCCGGACGATCAGGATTTTTTCAACTGTTTTCGGAAATGGTTTTGCAGAATTTGATTTTTGAAACCGATCGAAGAGAAAGTCCAGAATCTTAACAAATTGCCAACGGCGGCGCTTTTGGAATGGGTATCGTTTCTTTGTCACAGCAGGCATTAGGTCTTAGGTTTCTCATATTATACCCGATCTGCTTTTTTATACTAGAAGGATGATAATTGAAGGGAGGATTTGATCACTAACTTAGATTAAGCGGATTTTTCAGCCAGGATTAAATTGGGCCCGTTTTTACTTTGCATTACTCTGAAGATATTTTCTTTCCTTGCGATAATCGTTCCAAAAATAAACTTCCTATCAACCAAAGACCGCAGATCATAAAGATCAAATTTCCGTACCATTTTCCATACAGTCCTGCCGTGGAATAAGGCTCAGTCGCAATATGCAGCGCTTCACTATTTGGAAAAACGCCGGCTTCCGTAAATTCATGAAAAGCCTGAACGGCAATCTGGAGGGTAAACAATAAAAGAAAGATCGAGGTGATCTGAAAGAATTTTTTCATATTGATGAGATAACCGAATTGTTGCCACAAAATAGCGATGACAGCAGCCGCGACCGCTCCGAGGGCGATGCCGATTACGATCTGTGGATCTCGAATCTGAAAAAGCAAAAGCATCATTTCCATTCCCTCGCGGGCGATCATTAAAATCGTAAATATCAAAATGCCAACATAAGAAGCCCGATCATTTGGTTTCGCGGTCACTTCTGAAAGTTCCTTCTCCACGGATTTTTTAAACGTGGGCCCTATTTTCCACATATGCACAACGAAAGAACTCACTAATACCACAGTCACAGAAGCAAAGATCCCTTCCAAAAAAGGCTGATGGGTGCCCTGAGTGACCCAAAGGAAATAACCCAGCAATCCGCTAACCAAAATTGCGCCAAAAATTCCCCAGGTCACGGCTCCGAGAAACTGACGCTGATGTGTTTTTCTTAGATAGGCAAAGACAATGGCAACAATGAGAAATGCTTCAATCCCTTCCCTTAACACAACCATAAAAGCTTGATACATAAATTTTCCTATTCCTGCCTTTCTGAAATCTTCCTGAACAAGATTGAATTATTTATTTAAAATCAGCTTACCGGCTTTTGTGATCTGAAGCCGGTATTGCGCTTGGCCATGAACAATCACAATTTCCCGCTCATTTTTAAAAAGTTCTTCCGAATGAACGATGCGCTTGCCGGAAGGAGCCGACAACTCATTTTTTACTAGATCCGGATCTTTCCGGAGAGGGTTTATCATTTTTTAATCTTCCAAATATCGAATCGAGACCAAGGTAAAAGAGCGGCCCTATTGATTGAAATTTAATCCAATTAAGATTAAATCTTAATAAGATATAATCTAATTTAGAATAGCTTGGACGTCAAGCTCTTTCGATCATGGCCGTAGCGGCAAGCGGAAGGGTCAGCCAAAGACAAACCCAGAACCGGCGCGACATATTTTCCAGTTCCGGATTTTTCTCCTCAGTTTCCCCAGGCCCTTTTGCCACCGGCTCTTTTGGCTCAAGCGCCATTCCGCATTTCGGACACGCGCCGGGTTTGTCAGAAATGACTTCCGGGTGCATCGGACAGGTATAAATTACAGATTCAGACATTTATTTAATAACAACTTTTAATGATGCTCCTCATGTTCGGACTCAGCGGACTCGGCGACTTTTTCTTCACCAGCTTCTTCTTTCGCTTTCATCATCGGACATTGTGCCATCATTTCTTTCATGTTTTTTCCCATTGCTTCCATGTCCGTTTTAATTTCAGCTTCCTTGACCACGTTGAGGTCTTTGTCATATTTTGTGATTTTATTTCCAGTAACCACCACAACTCCGCCGTCAGAAGTGGAAGTCACAGATTTTTCCATCATCATCTTCATCATATGCATGCCCATCATTTTACCGCCCATCATGCCCTTGCCCTCGCCGCTTTTCATCCCTTCCATCATTCCCATTTCCTTCGACTCTTCAGCGTAAAGGGGTAATCTCAAAGACACGGCAATAAACATTGCAAAAAACAAAACCAAAAAAATTCCTTTTTTCATAGCGCTTTCTCCTTTTTTATTTTAGGTGACCTTTGGAATCCACGCAGGGACCTTTTGCATGTAGTCGCGATATTCTTTTGGGTATTGCTTCAGCATATATTCCTCTTCCTTCTTCCCCAATCGAATATATCGGATGATTAAAATAGGCGCCATCATAATTGTTACGAGAGTCGGCCACTGGATTAAAAAACCGATAATGACTGCAATGAAACCGACGTATTGAGGATGTCTCACATAAGCATAAGGCCCGTCCGTGACAATTAACCCTTCACCTTTATGAACCGCGCTCCATCCTCTTGCAATTAACATGGCGCCCGCAAAAATCAAAACATTGCTCAGTAGATGAAGAATGCTTCCGTGATCGGACCTGAGGCCGAAAAAGATGCCCAAGAGATGTCCATTTTCATGTGAATAAGGATTCGCTACCGGGTAACGGCTTCCTAACCATGAAGTCAAAAGATAAATCGTAAGCGGAAATCCATACATTTCGACGAAAAGCGCTACCACGAAAGAACTGAAAAGTCCCAAACTGCGCCAGTCTACTTTTGTTGTCGGTTTGGCAAAAGAAAACAGAAAACCGATGAACAGCCCAATGCTAATAATGACAAGTCCCCACAACCCATACGCATATTGGCCAACTTGACCCTCATTCATTTTCTCTTCCTAGCGGGATAACTTCCCCGTCTTTTGCTACGTTCACATTCCAATTCAATTTTTTTCGGATCGTTTCAGCCAACTGTTCAGCTGCTTGAGGTTCGCCATGTATGAGATAGGTTTGTCTCGGCGGGTTTTTAAATCCAGAAAGCCATTTCAGAATTTCATTCTGATCCGCGTGAGCGGACAGGCCGTCGAGCACTTCAACCGTGGCTTTCACCGGAATTTCTTTTCCATGAATCCGGACCATTTTTGCGCCGGCTTGCAAACTGCGGCCGCGGGTTCCCACGGCCTGATAGCCTGCAAACAACACCGTTGTTCGAGGATCTGGAAGCCGCTGCTTTAAATGATGAAGCACCCGTCCGCCCGTGGCCATTCCGCTTGCAGAAATAATCATCATGGGACCTGAAAGTTGATTTAAACTTTTCGATTCTTCAGATGTTCGTACGATCTTGTATTGCTTACAGCATAATGGACATTTCCCTTTGTCCATAAGCTCCGCCATGTCCAAATCATGATCTTCAGGATGGCGGCAGTAAAGATCGGTGGCGCTAATCGCCATAGGACTGTCGACGTAAACGGGAATTGAAGGAATTTTCCCCTGGTCTTCCAGTTGACGAAGAATCCAAATAAGCTCCTGCGTTCGTCCTACAGCAAATGCTGGAACAATAATAGCACCTCCTCTTTTGATCGATTCATGAATCACTTTTTCCAATTGTGACATGGTATCAGTGGAATGAATTCGATCACCATAGGTGGACTCGACAAGCAAAATGTCCGCTTCAGAAACGAATTCCGGATCACGAAGAATGGGCCGGTTCCAGCGACCAAGGTCGCCGGAAAAAACAAGCCGCACTATTTCTTTTCGTCCAATTTGAAGTTCCACAGTTGCAGAACCAAGGATATGACTTGCACGACGGAAAATTGATTTTACACCATGTGTCACTTCAAATAATTTGTCGTATGGGTAATGTTTGGTTTGTTTAAAAACAGCTTCCGCATCTTCGACCGTGTAAAGAGGAAGTGCCGGTTTATGTTTTGAATAACCGTGGCGGTTTGCCGATTCCGCTTCTTCTTCCTGAAGACGAGCTGAGTCCGGCAGTAAAACCTTAAGCAAATCTTCAGTTCCAGATGTGCAATAAATTTTCCCACGAAAGTGATTCTTGACGAGTAAAGGTAAATAGCCGGAATGATCAATATGGGCATGGCTTAAAACCACGGCATTAATCTGAGCAGCATCAAAGGGCGGCTTAGCCCAATTTCTGAGGCGCAGTTCTTTAAGTCCCTGAAACAATCCACAATCCAGTAAAACTTTGGATCCGTTTGCCTGAATCAAATATTTGGATCCGGTAACAGTGCCTGCTCCGCCGAAAAATGTTAAAGAAGGTATATCGCTTGTCATTTTAATTTTGAAATGTATTTTTCAGGCGCTTCGTCAAATTTTTTTGAACAAACGATAGAACAAAATAAAAACTTTTTGCCTTTCACGTCTCTTTCCGCCACAGCATTTTTAGCAAGAAGCTGCATTCCGCAAACGGGGTCTCGCTCCGTCCCCTGCTTCGGATGTTCAGGAATGCTGCACGGCTCATCGGAACAAAATTGAGAGGGCTTGCGGTAATGAGATTCCTCGTAGACCCGGATCAATTCGTCAATAAGCTGATAAGGGTCTTCTGAATAGACAACGCGGGCTCCTGTTTCTTTCTGACAGGCTTTGAGGATGTCCTTTGCAATATCGCTAATTCCGCCGGTACCCGTCAAAATACCGATCAACTTTCCTTCATCATAGGCAATCGCAAGTTCCCCAAGCGTTCCGCTTCGGCCGCCGATAATGACCACGATGTCTGAACTTCTGATGTTAACCACCTCACGCCCCATGAGTCCACTTCCAGTATAGATAAGGACGTCGTGAAATTCTGTGGGAGAGCGATATTTATTCATATGCTCATCCAAACTTAAAGCCGGCGAGATTCCAATCACAAACCCCTTCTTTCGCTTTGACCCACAAGCTGCCGCAAGCGGAAGCCCCGGACAACCGCCTGTAATTAAAATACAGCCTCGTTCAGCAATGGCTTCTCCGAGTTGATGCGCTTTATCCAGATGACTTTTCTCAAAAATTCCGCTTGCTCCGCCCATAACGCCAATTTTCATCGGCATTCCACGTAAAAACGGGGCCCGTTTTTTATCTTGATTCATATGATCAGATCCTTTTCATCTTTTAACCAGACTTGAATTAAACATCCAGACATAATAGCAAGCAAATATCCAAGCCAGCACGAAAAAATAGATTCCTCCTGTGAGATAACCAGGGCCCGTCCAAGAAAAAAAAGGAAGCAGTTCAAACAGTGACCGGTGAAGTTCGTGATTTTTCCCAGCCAAAAAATTACTATAAAGTAAACACGCAACATAAAAAAACTCTGCACCTAAAACACATTTCCATCCATAGCTACTGTATGAGAGTTTCATCTTGTATCTCCTAGTGGTTGTGTTTTGATTCTTCCTTTTCAGGACGGTTCCCTCCATGATCGTGTCCATGTCCATGCCCGAAAAGATGCATGAGTGGACACAAGAGCAAAAATGCAAAGGGAAGATATTGAAGAACGTGTGCTTGATGAACCCAAAAGAAATATCCAACACCAATTCCTCCAATAATATAAAGAAGCCAACTAAACTTTTTAACTGTGCAACTCATATGATCCTCCATTTATTCTTGCTATTTGCAACACGTTGAAACGTTTCCTTTGTCTGATTCACAAGGCCTTTTCAAACTTAGGATTAACAGTCCAATCGAGAAAATCCCAAAAACGAGCGCAAGAAGGCCGCTTACCGAAAGAGGAATTTCTTGACCGTTAAGGGCAATGCTAAAGCGCGCGACAAAACGAATTGCATGAACCAGCGCACCTAAACCAAAAAATCCGGAAAACCACATCGCCGGACAAAATTTACTTTTCATTTTTTCCATAAATTTCACGCCCCTCTTTGCGTACAATTTCGACGGTGCAATGCGCACGTGCTGCCAAAGAAGCGGAAACACTGCCGATGAGAGCGTGTTTAATCCCGCTCAATCCTCGGGCACCAACAAAAATCGAGTCCGCTCCCCAGCGCTCAGCTTCTTCCAGAAGAACTTTTTTAGGGTCTCCTTCCTTAACCAGATAAGTCACCACTAAACCTTTAGCGCGAAGCTTTTCTGCTTTAGCTTCTATTAATCTTTTCATCGCTTCAAGTTCTGTTTTGTCTGTATCGTGAATCCATTTCCTCATTTCAAGTTCGATGGCCAAAAGAGAGGTCAGACGAGGTTCGAGAACAGTAATTAAATGAACCGTTGTTCCATTCTTCCATTGACGGGAAGCTACCTCGTTGAGTGCTCTGTCGGCAAATTCAGATCCGTCCATTGCGATAACAATTCGCGCAGACGACTCTTGATCGTTTGATGCTGAATGAACAACGCGGACTGAACATGGAGCTTGGGTTGCCACTATTTGAGCGATGCTGCCAAGAATTAAACGACCCGTGGACGATAAGCCGTGAGCCCCGACTACAATTAAGTCTGCTTGCCAGTCTTGAGCTTTTCTAATAATTCCCCATGCCGGCGAATCTGCAAAAGAGTCTATTTTCACACGCCAATGAGGAAACGACGTGCGAAGAATTTTTCCGGCTCCTTCGGCTACTGCTTTGGCTCTTTTGAGAATTGCCATCGCATCTTCTTTTGATTTTATTAAAACCATCGGAGCTGTTGCGGGCATCGGACTTTCGTCAAATCCGCCCGGTGGTATAAAAATATCGGCAACAGAAACGGTAAGCGCTTCAAGTTCGTCTGGCAGGCCTGCGCGTTTTAAATCTTCAATAGCAGCCTTTGAGCAAGCTGAACCGTCATACGCTATCAGAATTTTCGTTGTCTTTTTCATAAATCCTCCTAGTCTCTGATAAATACCCTTTTCATCATTGTTTCTGCTCCAAGCAAAAGTAGACCATTGGCCAGAATGGCAAAGATGATTCCCGCCTTCAGCATGTCTTTGATCGAAATTTCACGAGTTCCATAGGCCATCGCCATGGGCGGCGTCGCGGTAGGAAGTGCAACATCAAAAGAAGCAGCTAGCGCTACAATAGCAGCGAGCAAAGCAGGATCGCCAACCGGCATACTGAGAGCAATCGGAATAAGCAAGTTTACAGTTGCTGTGTTGCTAATGAATGTGGACAAAAAAACAGTAACCAAACAAACGATAAGATAAATTTGCCATTCTATGTGAGGCAAAATAGGAAGACTTGTTACCCAAGTGGCGAGGCCGCTTTTAACCATTCCCTCTCCGAGCGCAAGACCGCCCCACATGAGAAGCAAAATATCCCAATCGATTTTTTTAATATCGTCCGTATCAATTAACTTTAATCCGGTTAACAAACTAATAGAAAGAAGGGCTGTCACAGCTTCCGGGATCCGAAGCCAAGCAGCACTCAACCATAAGAAAGCCGTTAGACATGCAATCGACAGGACCGCTTTAGATTTCGAATCGAAAGACTCTGCTTTCTCAATGGAATAAGTCAGCTCATTTGTTGCGGGTGGAAATAAACGATAAAGAATAAAGCTTGTGCTGAGAAGGAGTGCAACAGCTAATGGAAATGTGATCAAAGTCCAAGATAAGAAGTGGACTGAGATACCTGATTCTTGAAGAAGTCCAATAGCAATCGCATTCGTTGGAGTTCCAATGGGAGTTGTAATGCCGCCAATTCGAGCTGCAAAAGGAATGGCTAAGACCAGCGCTTTTTTGAAATTGTCTTTTGCTCCTAGATGACGGAGCAAGGGATAGATCATAGGTAACATCAACGCCGTTGTGGCAGTATTAGAAATCCACATTCCCAGAAATGCAGTCGCTACCATAAATCCTAGAAGTACGAAATAAGGTCTTGAACCAAAAAAATGAAGCAGATCCGAAACCAGCCAATGATCTATCTTATACTTCTGAAATGCTCGTGCCAGTACAAAACCGCCCAAAAATAAAACGATAACAGGATTCGATAAGGGAACAAGAAAACTGGTGTACGGAACTTTTTCCTGAATTCCGTTGGTAAGCAGAAAAGATTCCAATAAAACGACCAAAAGTGAGGTTGCGAAAAGTGGAATAATTTCTAATGCCCAAAACAACGCTGCCAAAGTAAAGATAAAAGCCATCCTTCGTGCGGCTTCAGGACATTCTGAAGGCAAAATTAGGTACACAACCAAGGCAAGCAGCGCTGCCATGATCACAACGCCCATTTGCCTTTGTTTTTTATTTATGGCCAACATGCTCAACGGGCTTATTTTTTTCTTTCTTTAAGCGAAGCACTTGTTCTCCAATCATTTGAGCTGCATGGTCATAAGAAATATAGTCGGTGTTGATGACAAGATCATATAAAAGTGGATCGTTGATATCTTTGTCAAAATTTTGTTTCAGGTATCTTTTCCTTCCACCATCTTCTTTCTTGATTAAATCAACAGCGTCATCATGCTTCAGGTGATAATAATCCTGAATATGTCTTGTCCTCATGGGCAGTGAACCGATCAGCCGAATGTGAAAACCGGTAGATAAAAATTTTCGGGTGATCACATTCGCACCTCTTCCTACGAGAATTACATTTCCCATTTGAGCGAAATGAAGTATGGTTTCGCTTGTCTTGTGAACAAGTGCCCATTCTGAGGGGTGAAGTCCAAAGAGTTCCTCCATCATATCTTGAACTTCTGAAACTTTATCCTCGGGCATAAACTTGGCAAACTCTTGAGGTAGATTGTGCTCACCCAAGACCGTAGAAATTAAGTTTCGATCAAATAAAGTCCAAGGGCACAATGCTTCTTGATCGTGCTTTTCGAGATAGGCTACAAGTTTTTCGCCCACCGTAATTCCGCCAGCACCTGCTTGACGAGAAATGGTAATAAAAGGTGCCAGTTTTTTTTGTTCCGTTTGCCGTGCTTTCTCAAAACAGCGAGCTTGGCACGCAATGTAGGAATTCCATACATTCTCAGATTTTAATTCAATCATGGCGGTTGCCCTCCATTTATTTTCCATTAACGGTTACAACGGAGTTCCAAGTCCCGAAAGCATTAGGAATACATTCTACAGGACGCTGATCATTTTCCCAACCTTCGTCCACCCAATAACGATATTCATAGCGTCCGGGAGTTAACACAAGCGCTGTTCTCCAATAACCTTCTTTATCCTTTTTCAAAGGACATACTTTTAGATCCCAACCATTAAATGACCCAGCAAGATAAACTTTTCCTGCTTGCGGAGCATAATATTCAAACGTTACTTTTTGATCTGCTGTTTTCACTGCTGCCGGTCCGTTCAGTTGTTTTAGTTCCATCTTAAGTCCCTCCTTGGTTAGCTATCTCTTTGTTATCCGAAATTAAGCTAACTGCAAATTTCAGCCCACCAATAATGATCTTTAACCTCATCGTTCCACATGATCGCCCCCGTTCATGTATGAGTCCAGGTTCGGCGGGAACATAACTTCACAAAATCCCCGCCGAACCATCTTCATTACCGACCGGCTAATTCCGCTGCCCGCATCCGGTGCCATTTGGCAAACTCAAGAAATTCAGCTTTTAAACCTAAAGCGTCTTTGATAATCGTGTCGCAGTGTTTTTCCATTTCTTTGATTTTCGAAGTAGGACTTACTTTTTCATTGATGAAATATCTTCTAATGTAATCCTCTTTCATCTTCGTGTGTTCTGCGATCAAATCATTCTGTGCCTGTGCCCTTTGTTCATACGAAGCGGCTTGCGCCAGGTGATCGCTTGCAACTTGTGATCCCTCACCCGCATATACAGGAGTGATGGAAATTAAGCTCAATACGATTGCTAAAATCAAAATAGTTTTCATTTTTTTTCTCCTTTTTTATTTGATAGATTTATATCTTTCCTGCCATTTCCGTTTGTAAGTGCTAGGTTTTCCTTCACTCTCCTTCCAAGTTGTTCTTTCTCATCTTTGCGTAATTCACTGTCGAACATTTTATAAATACTTGTATGTTCAACTTCGATATGATGCCGCAAAAGATAAATTAGATAAATGCCGATCTCGCGAATTTTTTGAATTGTTTTTGCTTGATCAATTTTTGATACGTTATTTGAAAATAGTTCAATCAAGAGTTCTAAATCTTCGATACTTTTTCTAAGCTCTTTATGCTGTGAACAAAGAAGCGGAAGTACCAAACCAAGTTTGGGTATATGAGAAGCTAAATAGGGGAAAATAATTTGTTCCTCTAGTTCTGTGTGTTTTGAAAATCTCTCAAGAAAAAAATCAATAACACAACGAATCTGTTTCAAATGCCTGCCGATCGAAGTCTTTCCTTCAAACTGAAGACCGACAACTGCAGCATCAAGCTGTTCAATCAGATTAAGCGCTGCTTTATGTTCTTTTCGTAATGGTTTTAAGACTCCGTCTTTTCCCACTTGGGTGCGCTTCATCTTAAGATTCCTCGCTTTGGTAGAAGTATACGGCGAAGAGGACAAAGAACTCTGTGACAGAGATCACAGAAGGTTATTTTATTTCAGATTTGCAGGACTTTTGAGGGAGAAAAACAAGTTAGATAAGGAGTTTTTCCAGGCCCGTTCTATTTCTAATAATGACTTGTTTTGGCTTGATCTCAATCAATTCTTCTTGCTTTAGTTCTGAAAGATGCCGGGCCACTGTTTCGCGAGCAGTGCCGAGTCTCTGTGCAATTTCTTCTCGGGTAAACGGAATGGATATAGTTTCTTTGCTCTGACGCTTGGTAGGTTCTGAATCATTGATATCAAGAAGAAACTTGATCAAACGCTTTTTTACATCTTTAAGTGAAACTTCTTCGATTAGAGAACTAAAACAACGTAATCTTTCAGCAAAGACCCGATTTAGCGTTTGAGCAAAGGTAGGGTTTTTCTGGACCATGTTTACATAAGCATCTCGGGAAAGGTACCAAACAGTGCAATGGGTCATTGCCTCCGCTGTTGAAGAACAGGACCAAGCAGCCGAACCTGGATTACAAGCACATGTATCTCCAGAATTCAAAGTTTCAAGGATCTGCTCTCTTCCTGTTGAGGCAATTCGATAAAGTTTCACACGGCCTTCTCGAACGATAAAAACACGCTGACACATTTCCCCTTCAGAAAAAAGAATTTCGCCCTTTTCATATGATTTTTCTCTTAGGCAAGTTTGGATGGAATCAAGCTCGCTTGGGGACAAACTTTGAAAGAGTGGTACATCCTTAATTGGAACAGACATTTGGCCACTGTATTGGCAGGAATGGATTATCTCATTTTTTTGGGAGAATGACCAAGGGATTCGGCGAAATGAAAAGCGTAGCCAAAGAGATTTTTCGCCACTCCGCCGAAGGACGGATGCGTCCTCTGGCGCAAAAGCGTTGGCGAATCCTCCATATTCCATGCTTCGACATATCCGATCCTCTCGGGCGTATCTACGGAATTTGGCGCAATAAGTTTTATTCCTTTTCCTTCAAAAATGACAGCAAAAAAACAGTCACCAAATGCCAGTTCTGAGAGGATTGAAGTTAGAAAGGCCATAATGCGGAGACCGGATCACTGTAGGATGGAATTTTGAACAGCAAAAATGGCCTCTCTGGCCGAGAGACAGAAATGAATGGCGTCCCTAGGATGTCTCCAGAACCGGGGTTTATCTCCCCTTCCTAGGGGACGTGTTTATGGTATTATATCAATATTTTCCTATAGTTCTAGCGATTCCAGAGATAGCTTCATGAACCGATTTTGTGGCAACAATAAATGTCCAGATGGGGGAAAATTGTCCAATTTGTCCAGATTTTCAAAGATGCAAAAAAACTGATATCCCTTTGCTGACGTAGGTTAATATTGTCCGATCTTTCTTAGTTGGACAAATCGTTAAGGGGACGATATGTTTACTAAAATCCCTTTTCAAGCACAACTCGTCCGAAACTTTCCTCATTATGATTGAATCCAAAGGAATAACCCAATTTAATGGTAATGTCATGAGGAAGAGCGAACCATATTTGCGGAATCACTGAATCTTCATGAGAATGGGTGTTGTATTTCATTTCACAACCAAATCGTAACATGTGAGTGGTATTATACCGAAATCCCCAAGCAGGTACGAATGCCAATTCTCCTGTTTTGAGAAAGATTTCTTCGGGAAGATTTAAAGTAAAATTGAGTTGCTTAAAATCTTTGGAGAGGATGAGCCTGGGCTCAATCGCTGGCTCTTGTGCATGTTCCTTTCTTTCGGTGTTGGCCTCAAGAGAAACAGCCACATCAATAGGTTTTGTGCCCTCCTCGAAAAAGCGGTATCTCGTTTCAAATCGTCCGGATTCAAACTGTGTTTCTTCGTGACGGGCGTTTTTGATGCTGCCGCGACCGTCGATCATCCAATGTTCTGTGATGCCATACTCTAAAGCGAAACTGTGACGCAAGAAAAGGACTTCTTTTCCCGAATCCTTATTTTCTTGATGTCCAAAATCAAGCCAATATTCCGGTTCGATCTCTCCCTTCTCAAGTGTGAGGTAGACTAAGGACTCATCAATATAGTCTTCTCTGTGAGCTAAGGCTAGGTCCTGAGAGGCAAAAAAGCTAAAGAGGACAATTGAACCAATAAAGAAAGAACGAAAATAGTTCATCAGGAGTTAATTCTTATTTCTGATTTTTTTAAATACAATTAAACCCAGTAAGATGATCATGATTATATAGAAATAAAGATGTATGTATAATCCTTGAATCAAATATATGAGTTTACTTCCCAAAAAGTATGCAAGCATGGACCAAAACGAGACCCAAATAAGCGAACCTAAAAAATTGAATATCAAAAATTCCAACTAGGGCATTCTAGCAATTAAAAAGTTATTAATGTCATTCATAGCACTTCATAAAGTTTCTGAGACATTATTTATTTCACCACCTTCAAAAATTTTCATCGTGGTTAATTTTTTTACAAAAAATAATTAATCAACTTTCTCCTCAAAAAATCTTGCTACTTTTGTCACTAAATCTCTAGGGAAAAACCGAACGAGAAAAACGAGAATCTTGTTCATGAGACCAGGGACAACCACCGTTTTTCCCATCATGAATCCTTTGTAGCCAATTTGAGCAACTGATTTAGCATTCATCATCATGATAGACTCGCGAATATCTTCAGTGCCCGTCCGAGATTGAAAGTTGGTTCGTGTTGGGCCTGGACAAAATGCCGTTACAGTCACTCCCGAGCCTCGCAACTCGTTAGCCAAAGCTTCTGAAAAAAACAAAACGTATGCTTTACTGGCAAAATAACATCCCATCAAAGGACCGGGTTGAAACGCTGCAGTTGAAGCTACATTCAATATTTTTCCTTTCCCACTCTTGATCATACTTGGAAGAAATAAATGCGTTAGACTGGTTAAAGTCATTATATTCAGTTGCAGTGCATTGAGTTGCTCTTCTAAATTGCTCTCTGAAAACAACCCGTAAATACCGGTTCCTGCATTATTGACAAGGATGTCTATGGAAAGGGATGCGCGCTCGAGCTCTTCATAAATTTCTATTGGAGCTGAAGACTTGGATAAGTCTTTTTCGATGACCTTAGCCGAAATACCGTAACGACTGGTGAGCTCATTTGCAAGCTGTGTTAACTTTGGTTTGTTTCTAGCAACCAAAACCACATCGTAATGATCTTGCGCAAATAATTTCGCAAGTTCATAACCTATTCCGGTCGACGCTCCCGTAATCAGAGCGGTACGATTAGCGCGGTAAGACACCGACACTTTTTGCCACTTTCTCAAATACTTTGATCGCAAATGCAAGTTGGTCAAAGCTGTGTCCGGAAGTAATCGTGGCTCTAATTCGGCTGCTGCCAGATGGAACTGCGGGACTAAGTGCTGGTAAAACAAAAACTCCCTCTTCTTGTAAAGCTTTTGCCATGATTAAGGCCCTTTCGTCATCCCCTGTAATAATCGGAATAATCGGGGTTTGAAGATTTAAAGTGGAAAAGCCGCATTTAGTCAGGCCTTGGATGAAATAATTTGCATTGTCACGTAGTTTTTTCACCCGTTCAGGTTCCGCTTCAATGACTTCGAAGGAAGCTTTTGCTGCTGCTGCCAAAGGCGGTGGCAACGCCGCAGAAAAAATAAAAGATCGTGCTGTATGTTTGAGATAAGTGATCAACTCAGAACTGCCGGCAACATAACCGCCGAGACTGGAAATAGCTTTGCTGAGAGTACCCATTCGGACATCGATTGCATCCGTGTCATCAATTCCGAAATGTTCTTCAATGCCATGTCCGGTTTCTCCTAAAACACCCGTTGAGTGGGCCTCGTCCACCATAAGCATTGCATCATATTTTTTTGAAAGACAAATGACTTCCGGTAAATTAACAATATCTCCTTCCATGCTAAAAACCGCATCGACGACGACTAACTTCCCGGAATTTTTAGGTGCTTCCGCCAATGCTCTTTCAAGATCTTCCATATCATTATGTTCAAACCGCACAAACCGCGCACGGGAAAGAGCACACCCATCCATAATGCTTGCGTGGTTCAGCTTGTCACAAATAACCACGTCATTTCTTCCAACCAACGCGGAAATGGTTCCTAAATTGGTTACATATCCGCTGGGCAAAACCATAGCCTCATCCGTTTTTTTGAATTGAGCGATCGTTTTCTCAAGCTCCATATGAATCCTCGTAGTACCGGAAAGAAAACGTGCGCCTTGTGTTCCAGTGCCAAACTCGTTCAGAGCTGATTGTGCGGCTTGCCGAACCTTGGGATGATTTAACAAATCCAGATAAGCGTATGAAGTGAGTTGCAACAGCTGATGCCCATCAATAGTAACGTACGCGCCATCTATCTTTTCTGCAGTTTGCATGTACGGATAAATGTTGCGCTCTTTCCCTGCGCGTATGCGCTCATTTACCTGATCAATACGAGAAAAAATAGAATTTTTTAGATTTTGACTCATTATTTACCCTTTTTGGTGCCGGCTTAGTTAGTCCCGGAATTTAAGATAAAAAACACCTACCTAAACGCTAGATTTAAAACTGAAGAATACGCCTCTAGCTCGCAAGTTTCAACCATTTTTAAACGCCATTGTACAGCCATTTTTAAACGCTGAAGATTTGGGATTTGATGAATGAGGAACTAAAAACTTCAAATCTCAAGCGTTTTTCTCGGCCAGTTCTCCAGTAATAAACGTTAATTTTTCTTTCCGAATCGATTGGAAGCTATTTAGAGATAAATGGGCTTAGAATGGCTACTATGTAGGGATCGTGTTAGCAAACTTTGCAATTCCTCACAGTGAAATTGGCCTCTCTGGGTGAGAGATAGAAATGAAAAGTGTAGCCAAAGGCCGAAAGCCTAATGCTTTCGGCATTCCGCTCGGCCTAGATGGCCTTTGCTTCAGGATTTGAACTATAATCAATATAAGGTGATTTAAATTATCAATTTCCCAAAAACCGCATCTTAATCCAATTTGTCGGCTTCTTCAATACGAATACGATATTCGATCTGAAACCTCATTTGTATCATCTGCCTGCCGAGGGAAATAAATTTTCAATTCTTTGCCAACTGTCAGAATCCCTTCTATGATCCCTTCTCCAAAACGACCCTCTTTGAAACAATGAGTCATTTTTTGAATTATCTTATCCCAAAAATCTTTTGGAACCTTTTCATGAATACCCTGATCACCCAAAACGGCGAAACGCTTACTTTTAACTAATAAAAAAATGAGAATTCCATTTCGATGTTTCGTTTTAGTAATACCAATTTTCTCAAATGTTTCCTTAGCGTGATCTAAAACTTCTTTTTTGCTTTCTCTTGCTAAATGAACGCGGATTTCTGCTGAGGTCTGTTTTTCAGTTTGATGAATCGCCGCAATTATTTTTTCTCGCTCTTTTCTCGACAAAAAAAGAACTGGATGTTGGCTACGCATTTTGTTTCCTTCCTTTACCAGCTGCCACTTGCCCCTCCACCGCCAAAACTACCACCTCCACCAGAAAATCCGCCGGAGCCGCTTTGATTTCCGGAATACCTGCCTCCTGAATAAAGCCTAGCGGTAAATAAGATTCTGAAAATAAGTTGCAGCAAGAACAACAAAAATGCAAAACGAAACCACCATTCCAAAAATCCATACCGGTGGTCATAAGCATGATACTTCCAAAAATAACCGCTATAACGGATGAAATCAATAATCGAAATAATGAAGATAAAAATTAGAATAAATTTAAAAGCTGAATCACCTTCTCTGTTCGCTCCAGGGTTTTCTCCGATACCTTTAAACTCGCCCTGAGTCGCACGACAAATTGCATCAACACCTGAAAAAATACCATTTTCATATTCACCCCGGCGGAAATAAGGAGCCGCAACTTGTTGAATAATTTGTCCGGCTAAAGCATCGGGCAGAACTCCTTCAAGACCGTACCCCACTTCAATGCGCATTTTGTGATCATCTTTAAAAATAAGAAAGATAACTCCATTGTCACGACCTTTCTGACCGATCCTCCAACGCTCTGCCAAACGAATGGAAAAATCCTCAAGCGATTCCCCTTCTAAGCTTGGAAATGTGACAACGATAATTTGATTAGAAGCCTTGCGCTCAAAATCATCGAGAAACTTTTCGAGCTTTTCTTTGGATTGAGGAGATAAAAGGTTGGCTTTGTCTGTTACATGACCGTCTGGACGTGCAGGAATTTCTAAAGCAAAAACGTTATGGGATAAATTAAAAAATAGGATTCCGAACAATAACCATGCGCGGAAAGAGCGCGGCATTGATTAAAACTTTACAGGTGGAGCTTTGGCCGCTCCTGTTTCTGCTTGGAAATAAGCTTTTTCTTTAAAGCCCATCATATTGGCGATAAAAACACTTGGGAAAGTCCGCCGCATCGTATTAAAATTGCGCGCCGCTTCATTGAATCGATTTCGTTCAACTGCAATTCTATTTTCGGTCCCTTCAAGCTGAGTTTGAAGTGCTAGAAAATTTTGACTTGCTTTCAAATCAGGATATTGTTCTACAACTGCTAATAAACGACTCAGAGCTGATGATAATTGTCCTTGTAGAGCTTGAAACTTTGCAAGCGCATTGGGATCATTAACAATGTCTGAGGAAATGCTCATTTGGGAAGCTTTAGCGCGCGCCTCAACTACTCCTTGAAGGGTTTCTCGTTCATGCGTGGCATATCCTTTCACAGTTTCAACTAAATTAGGAATTAGATCAAGCCTCCTTTGGTAAACATTTTCTACCTGCGCCCAGGCACTTTTCACATTTTCATCAGCTGCTACTAACTGATTGTAAGCACCCCCAAAAGCAAAGGTGATCAGTAAAATCACTCCAATGACTACTCCTGCACCTATTAGAATACTTCTTTTCATGAAACCTCCTCATTTTAGAAAGAAGACTGATTGGGTGATATTTTATTCTAAATAGCTCCATTAAGCTAGGTGATTTTCAAGCTAAAAAAGTAAAAAAATTAAAAGACAAATCAGAAGGTTAAGATCAAAATTATCCGGTAAATTAAAACCAGAGAAAACTATGATTCAAGAACAATAAATATCATGATGAAATATCTGAAGAAAGATTTGATTTTCTATCAACATCTCCTAATCTGAATCATCAATTCTTCTCAGCCAGTCACCAACTGGCGTTTTAGAGAGAAATGGCTAAATTCCGGCCAAGGATTTGCAAATCGGGAGGAAATCTCAGCGGTCTTTTTCTGGTAACAGAAATGCGCGTGACTTTGACTGGCTCTAAGTCTTTCACACGTCGCGAGATAAGCACAATTTTAATTTCTTCTAGAAACCGGCTAGAGAGATTTGCTCTCTCTATGTAAAGAGAGGGATATAAGTAGTGTCCCTAAGCATTTCGGATTGGAACCAATTATACCACTGGCTGCGCGAAGTCAGGCTCCTGAGGGAGGCCTGCTCAGCTTTCCCTTAGGATAAATAATTTCCGCTGTCTTATGGAATCCCTTCCTAGTTTGGAATCTTTGGCACAGGGTCGATTCTGTCTTTGACAAGGTGTGACCAAGAGGCCACTGCGCCGAAAAATAAAAAAAATATGCCGTAACCTGTCCACGAGAAATTGAGTTCACCCGTTTGAATTGTTGAAAGGACCGTAACACAAACAATGGAAAAGCTTAAAACGAAGGCACAATTCGTGAATAGATTAACAAAGTCGAAAAAATCCATACGACGGAAGGAGAGCCCTAGTGCTAGCAGCCCACCACCTAAGGGAATGAGCACTCCCAAGAAAGGAAGCAGGGATTGAAATTGGGCTACTTTATGAAATTGACTATGTAGCGCTGAAAATCCAGATGGGTCATAGAGGTAGAAAGGCACTGTAATCACGAGAAATGCCAAGCAGCTAAGAAGCATAAATGGAACTGTTGACTTTAGGCCCGCTTTTTGCGCTAGCGCGGAAAAGATAACTGGGAGAAGCAAAAGAAAGTTTGCCCGAGATGATAAACTTATGCCAAACGAAATTGCGACTATCCACTTTACCCAGCCAGGCGTATCAGATTGCGGGACTAGTTTAACGAGAAAGAAAGTAAAGACAAAAAAATAAAGGGCATTAGATAATTCCGAATTGCCTGTCACGATTTGTTGTAAAACGACAGGAGAGAACAGCAACATAACCCAGAGTAAAAGCAAAGTCAGAAATCTATCTTTTAGGAAAGACTCCACTGTCTTGAAGAACACAAACAGCCAGAAAATATTTGAATAGGCGCTATTTCCAAGTAGAACAAACGGAATGGCCAAAAAAGCGGCGCCCGGTAATGTGCAGAGGGAACCTCCCAAATAAGTCCGAGCGTGGTAAGGATATGAACCTTATAATAGACGTAACGCGGTTTTATTCAAATCATCGTCATTGTCACTCCCGCCACCGACGATACCGGAATTAGCAATCGGATAGACCACAGCAAAAATTAGAATGATCGCCAAAAATGTAATGAAAGTCCATAGAGTAGTTTGTTGTCTCGTCAAAGTCGAAACGCTCACAATTCTTTTTATGCAGACAATCAAGATTGTCGAACAAACGAAGAGATAAGCAAAGACCCCATAGGTTCCAAGATATTTCTGAACTTGCCCAGTCGATGGAATTAAAAGAGACGCACAAAGCCTGATGACGGGCCAAAGACTTTTTGAAGAATCATTCTCGCGTGGAGAGGACGGTGGCTTCATTTGGTAAATAAGATTTTTTCGGTTCTGCGCAATTTTGCAGCAACGGATTCCACAACAAAATGGAGATGATTTCAAGACGTGCTTTTGGATTCAGAAACTTTGAGAATTACCGGTGCGGGTCAGAGTTTTATGCAGCGTAGCAGCACTGCTTCGCTGTGCGGTTTAATACGACCCTAAACATCAACTTCAATTTGCTATTGCCCCCGTCTTTGGGGTTGAGCCCCGAGAGATAGAAAAGAATGGCATCCCCAAGGGGATTTGAACCTCCTACGATGCCAAATCAGCCTCCAAATTTGCTGCGCAAATTTTCGGCTTGGCATCTCCGATAGGGCAGCCGCTGCCTCGTAGGAAGTCACCGCTCTTTAACATCGCGGCTCTTCAAAAAGGGCTCGGCAGCTCCCGGTTCAAATCTCCGTTTAAGAAACAATAAAATTGCCAGCAACAAAAGTTGCCGGCAATTTTATGTGTCCCCAAGGGGATTTGAACCCCTGCCGAGAGCTTGAAAAGCTCTTGTCCTGACCAGGCTAGACGATGGGGACGTGTAAAAAAATTTGTCCATGGGCACTTTTTCCGTCAGAAAAAGTGCGATTCAATCGCTCGGCCTTCCGCCTCATGCATTGAATCGTGAGCCCGGATGTCCTAAAGGACTACTCAATGAATGATATTAATGGGCAATCACCGTTCACGATTTCCCTCGTCGTGACACTTTCGGAGAAGAATATCAAGTTCTTCCCGAAAAGTGCTCGCGCAAAAAGCGCGCAGTGCGGTGTCACACTTTTTCACAAGAAAAAGTGTGAGCCCGGATGGATTCGAACCATCGACACCTGCCTTAAAAGGGCAGTGCTCTACCAGGCTGAGCTACGGGCTCTGATTTTCATTGAAGTAGATTTGAGTCTATTCATTAGAAATCAGCGCCAACCTACTTTCAATAAAAATCGAAGTCGGTGCAGTCCTTAACTTCTATAATTTAAAAATTGTTGTTAAGGACAGAACTGTACCAACTTCTAATTAATAGTCAGAGCGTCTTTTCATTTGTGGGTTTGGCACGGGCTCTAACCCACTTTGGATCGATTAACGGTGGATGATCCCACCACCTGTATTATTGCCGAAGGCAGATTGGCCCTCTGGGCCAAATACAGGTGGTGGGATGATTCGAAATTCAATGGCTGCGAGAAAATCAAACTTGCTTAATATCGTGCTCTTTTTTCTGCAAAGCTTCGTCAATCAGCTTTATAAATTTGTCCGTAAACTCTTGAATCTTTTTCTGCGATGATCGTGAAATATCTTCGCCGATCGCCGCCGCTTTTTCCAATTTCTTAATTGATTCATTGGCTTCGTGGCGTATATTGCGGATCGAAATCCGGCCGTCTTCGGCGATTTTTCGAATCAGCTTATCCAGCTCGCTGCGGCGCTCTTGAGTTAATTCAGGCATCTTGATGCGAACGACTCTTCCGTCATTGCTTGGTACCAATCCCAAACCTGAAACTGAAATTGCTTTTTCAATAGCGCTTAAGGAGGAAGCATCCCAAGGCTGAATCTGAATGGTTTTTGTATCAGGCGTCGTGATCGCCGCCAAACCTTTCAGGGCCGTAATGGTATTGTAATAATCAACTTTGATGTTCTCTACCAGCGCAACGGAAGCGCGTCCCGTATGTAAAGAATGAAATTCCTGGGCGGTCGAATCAAGCGCTTTGTGCATCCGTCGTTCGGCATCGTCTTGAACTGATTTGGTATTATTCGCCACCTGCGTCATAACTCTACTCCCTGTCATCCTCGAATGCCTAAGGACTAAGAATTCCTAATCTTAGCCGCAGGCGCTGGAGATATTCATCTCCTGTGTTTTAACGCTCGCGCTTAATGCAGGCGCCAATGCGCCAGTACTCATCGTGGCAACTTTGACACAGTTTAAATTCCCGCCTAAAGCATGCGGGAATGACACCCTGTTAAGAAACTTTGGTTCCAATGTTATCTCCCAAAATCACGCGATTGATATTTCCCGGCTTGGTTACATCAAAAACGATAATGGGAAGATGATTGTCCATGCACAACGATACCGCAGTTGCATCCATCACTTGAAGTCTTTTATTGAGGACGTCGATATAGTTTAAACGATTAAATTTTTTCGCCCCTGGATCTTTTTTGGGGTCACTCGAATAAACGCCGTCCACTTTGGTGGCTTTTAATATGACATCTGCGCCAATTTCAATCGCTCGCAAAACCGCAGCCGTATCAGTGGAAAAATAAGGATTTCCGGTGCCGCCCGCAAAAATGACCACTCTTCCCTTTTCTAAATGGCGGATCGCGCGCCTTCTAATATAAGGTTCGGCAACGCGTTGAATTTCGATGGCAGTTTGGACTCTAGTAAAAACGCCTTCTTGTTCCAGCGCATCTTGAAGCGCGAGTGAATTAATCACGGTGGCCAGCATTCCGATGTAATCGGCCGTTACCCGTTCCATTCCTTCTTTGGAAGCTTGAATTCCGCGAAAAATATTTCCGCCGCCGATCACGCAAGCCAAATCGACGCCGAGTTGTTTGACTTCTTTGATTTGTTTGGCAAGAGAACGGGCCACTTTGAGATCGATCCCCGACCCCTTGTGCCCTTGAAGGGACTCACCTGTAAGCTTAAGCAGGATCCGCTTGAAAACCGGTTTTCTCTTCTTCGCCATACGGATTCCGATAACTCTGGTTCGGGATTATTCTGAACCGATTTCGAACCGGCGAAACCGCTTGATTTGAATGTGTTCGCCGATCTTTGAAATCAAGTTGGTTAGAAGATCTTGAATCGTCATATCTTCGTTCTTAATAAATTTCTGATCTAAAAGACAAACTTCCTGATACCGTTTTTCCAATTTTCCCTGGACAATTTGATCTTGAATTTGAGCGGGCTTTCCTTTGATCTGCGCTTTAAATACTTCTTTTTCCTGTTCCACCCATTTTGGATCAATGTCTGTCCGGGATACAAACAAAGGACGGCTTGCCGCGATTTGCATTGCAATATCCCGGCCGAATTGCTGGAATTCAGAATTCCGGGCTACGAAATCCGTTTCCGAATTAATCTCAACTAAGACGCCAATTTTTCCGCCCAGATGAATATAGGAAAAAACCTGGCCGTCTTTGGCTTCGCGGCCGGCTTTCTTCTGGGCAATTTCAAAACCTCGTTTACGAAGCAGATCTTTTGCCTTTTGTAAATCACCGCTGGCTTCACCCAGCGCGCGTTTACAATCCATAATCCCAGCACCGGTTTGATTTCTTAACTCTCTTACCTGTTCTGCATTATTCATCGCGGTCTGCACCATAGAATAAACCTGCTAAACGGCGTCTTTCCGGACCTTGGCTTTTTTTACTTTTGGCTTGATGGTTTCCCGATCTGCCAATTTTTCCACCACTTTTTCTTCCAAAGCTTCGGCAATTTCTTCTTCCGTGGCCAAAGGATTAGCTTGGCGGAAATCAATTTCTTCCTGAGATTGCGGTTCTTGTTCGTCGCCTCCACGAAGTTGTAAGTACTGGTCTCTGCCTTCAGCAACGGCTTTTGAAACCAAATCGCAAATGAGTTTGACCGAGCGGATGGCATCGTCATTGCCCGGAATCACATGATCAATTAAATCAGGATCGCAATTGGTATCGATAATAGCAACCACCGGAATCTCTAGCCTTCTGGCTTCCATGACCGCGATTTCCTCCTGCTTTGGATCAACCACGAAAAGCGCTGACGGCAGCTTTTTCATATTTCGAATACCAATTAATACTTTAAGCAGTTTTTCGCGCTGCGTTTTGAGCATGGAAACTTCTTTTTTCGTTAAAAACTGATAGGTTCCTTCGGCTTCCATTTTTTCAATTTCTTCAAGACGCGACACACTTTTTCGAATGGTTTCAAAATTGGTCAACATTCCACCAAGCCAGCGCTGGTTCACATAAGGCATTCCAGTTTTTGTGGCAGCGTCAAAAATGGCATCTTTCGCTTGTCTTTTTGTGCCGACGAAGAGAATGGAGCCGCCTTGTGCGGCAACTTCTTTCAGGTAATTGCAAGATTCGATCAAATGACGGAGGGTCTTTTCAAGGTCAATGATGTATACCCCGTTGCGCTTGGTGAAAATAAAACGCTCCATTTTGGGGTTCCACTTCTTAGTTTGATGTCCAAAATGAACACCTGCTTCTAAAAGTTGTTTAACTGTGATCTCTAGTGACAAAACTGCCTCCTCTTATAGAAATTCAAATCTTATTGTAGCCCGAAAGACTGACAAGGGATTTGGGAAATTGAAATAAGAAAAACGTGGCGGTAATTGTAACATATATAATGGGTTAGGCAAGGAAAATCCTTGGCGCTAAATGTTAAATTGGAGGTCGTAAAGGCGCTTATAAATACCCCTTTCTTTTAGGAGGGCTTCGTTGGTTCCCGATTGAACAAGCCGCCCTTCGTCTAAGACTAAAATCCGATCGGCATTTTGAATGGTTGAAAGCCGGTGGGCAATGCAAAATACGGTCCTTCCAGACATCAGCCGTTCCAAAGCTTTTTGAACCTGTCGCTCACTTTCCGTGTCCAGTTGAGACGTTGCCTCATCTAAAATCAAAATCGGCGGATTTTTAAGAAGCGCTCTTGCAATGGAAAGTCTTTGGCGCTGGCCGCCTGACAAAGTCACGCCCCGTTCGCCGATCACAGTACCATAGCCTTGCGGAAGCACTCGAATAAATTCATCCGCAAACGCAGCCTCTGCCGCCTGTTTCACTTCCTCTAGCGTCGCATCCAAACGCCCGTACGCGATATTTTCCAACACCGTGGCATTAAAAAGAAACGTTTCCTGCGTCACAATACCGATTCGAGCTCGGACAGAATGAAGATCGTAAGAACAAATATCTGCATTGTTGATTAAAATTTTTCCTTCCGATGCGTCATAAAACCGGAGCAAAAGATTCACTAAAGAAGTTTTGCCGGCACCGCTGGTTCCAACCAAGGCAATGACCTCGCCAGCTTGAACCTTAAAATCCACATTTTTTAGAGCTTGTTTTCCGGGCTGATATTCTAAAGAAACATGATCGTAACGAATCGTTTTAATCTCCCTGGATAATTTTAAGGCTCCTTCTTGTTTTTCAACTTCCAAGGGTTCATCCATTAATTCAAAAATTCGGACGCCCGCGGCGACCGCTTGCTGTAATGAGGAATTCGC
>Ga0209515_10002006_pt1 | contig 32311 bp, 31 predicted proteins | sample Subgroupgradi54m_FD_187454 | JGI IMG/M metagenome (GOLD analysis project Ga0209515, IMG submission 187454) | Subsurface groundwater microbial communities from S. Glens Falls, New York, USA - GMW60B uncontaminated upgradient, 5.4 m (SPAdes)... ... | reverse complement strand
TTGGACCCGACCGAGCGAGAGGGGTTGCTTCGAGAGTATAACGAATATCTCCCCCTCGAGCATTTGCAGCGGTTCGTGAGCGGGTTCATCCCCAGGTACACCGAGCGGGCGTTGGCAGACCTTGATGCCAAACGGACGAGCGAAGGCTCCAGGCCTGATGAACTGACCGATGAGGAATTGCAGAGCATGTCGTTGGCCGAGAAGTGGAGCCTGTTGGAGCAGCACCCTGGCGCCCTGGTCGGCTACAAACTACGCCGGGAGTTGGCCAGGCTCTTCATGTGCGGGAACTACGACCTGTACCATGGCTCCAGCCTCTCGGAGTCATCGGTGGAGTTCCCGATTTACCATCAAGTCCAGGAGCGGCTGATGGCCCTGCCTGAGGAACGGTTACTCGCCTTGGCGGCCACGGTGCGGCAGATGACCGCAGGGTTGGACCGCCTCGAGCCCGCCCAGGCCGAAGACGCCCTCGTGAGAATCCGCTCGGCGATCGGCGAGGCCGTGGACGTCCACCAACCCCTGGAGTCATTAGTGGCAGGGCGAATGGCAAAGCTTCCGCTGGTGGCAGAACCGACAACGGCGGAGCTGCCGGCCGAGGTGAAAGAGGCCATCGCAACCATGTCCGCCGAGGAGCTCAAGCGTTCGCTATTCGTCCTGCTCGACCTCATGACCCTGGAGGAGCTTCGGAGAGATCTGTCCTCGTTCCAGGGGCAGTACCCGTCCCTGCACGACATTCCGCCGGAGATCTTGGCTGCCCTCGTTCCGACCATTGCGGCCAAGCTTGGCGACCGTCGTCTGATCGATTTTGCCGACCGCTACCGAACCGGGCGAATGCTGGCTTCGCCCCCTGTGGGGGACCAGGTCTGGAAACTTCTGCCCCTGACCGAGCGGCTTACCCTGGTAGAGCAGGATAATGACCGGATGGATCTGGCGCAGATCGCACGTCATCTCGCCAAAATATTCTTAAGCCTGGAGTACCGCCATCTCTCCGATCCCGAGACCCAGGTTGCGATCCTGGAGTCAAAAGCCTACCAGCGCCTGGTAAACATGTTGTTCCTCGAGTTCGGGCGACCCGAGGAGGGACGCCGCCTACGCGAATTAAACCGAGTCGTCAGCCGAATGATGCTCGAGTCGGAGGCAAGCCCCGAAGTGGACCAGGAGGGCCGCCTGCTACAGATTCGAAAGGTGATCGGGACCGCCCTGGATCTCCCTGACGAGCAGATTTTCCCTAACCAGAAAGGACACGAGCCATGACCCGCTGGGAATATCAAGACCGGATCGTCATCTTCAAGGAAAGTAAGGAGGGCCTCCAGAGCGACCTAAGTTGGTTGAATGAGGTGGGCGCCGACGGCTGGGAACTGACCGCCTCCGTCCCCCTGATCGCTCCCAACCGGGATGGCGTGGCCTATGGGACTGTAGGCGCCCTGCTGATTTTTAAGCGCCCGATCGATTGAGGTCGAAATCATGAATCTGTCGTCGGCAGAGCTCCTAGCATTCGTGCTGGCCGAGACCGAGCGAGCACGGGCCGAGGGAGATCGCGAACTGCTGGCTGCCGCGCTCTTCCAGACGGCAATGCTGTACCAACAACAGGGTAACGCAATGAAAGCGATCGCACCGTTCCAGGAGCTCCTGGCGGTGCAGGAAAGCGCCCAGGACCGCCAGGGGATGATTGCAACCCTGCTATTTCTCGGCGAGCTCTATCGACGCCAAGGAGGGTGGCATCAGGCCCTCGGACTGTACGGCCGGGCTCAAACGTTGCAGGAGGCCGCCAACGACCGGTCCGGCGTGGCAGCCACCCTGGGAAGCATAGGGGTCACCTATGAGGGGATGGAGATGTGGGAGGAGGCCCTCAACGCCTACCAGCACAGCCTGACGATCAAGGAGTCACTCGGGGACACTCGTGGTGCCGCCTTCATCTGGAACAATATCGGGAACATTCATGCAAAGCGCCGCCAGTCCGAGGAGGCGTTCGACGCGTACCGAAAGAGCCTCGCAATACAGGAGAGTGCGGGGGATCGGCTGGGACAGTCGATCACGCTGGCCAATCTTGCCGCCCTCCATCAGCACCGCGAGGAATGGATTGAGGCTTCCAATCGCTACCGCGAAAGCCTATCCCTGATTGGGGAGGAGGATCATCAGAGGCGAGCTGCTACCCTAAACGGTTTGGGATTCGTTTTAAAGAAGGCAGGCCACCTCGAAGAGGCTATGGCCGCCTATCAGGAAGCCCTGCTGCTGCTGGAAGCAGCCGGAGATCTCCTGCGGTCCAGTGTGATCCTCCACAACATGGCTCTCATCCATGAAGAACAAAAGGAATGGCGCGAAGCGCTCCGCCTGATGGAACAGGTCATCGCCATCGACAAGCGGATCGGCCATCCTGATCTGAAGCAGGATATGGAAGTCTTCCGCAGAATCCGGTCACGGCTTGACGCGGAGCGGGACGCGCGGCAGTAGCGCCGCGGCCTCTTCGAAGGAACGGGAGAGATGAAACAGGCCACGCGAGATGAGCCCCAACGATGGGTTGCTGAAGCCGAGAAAGACTTGAAGGACGCCGAGATGCTCCTGCGGTATGAGGGCTACTACCCTCTCTGCCGGTTGGCCTATCTCGCGGCGGAGAAGGCAATGCGGGGATTGTTGCTCGGAAGGGGCCAGCACGTCGCGGAGCAGCTCACCCTGGCCTCTCTGATTCAGCAGCTTGAGGCGGCTGAGCCTGCCCTCGGATCCCTGATGACGTCGCTCCGTCCGCTGGAGCAATTCGCGCCCCCTACCCCGGCACGCGAGCCTCAGGGAACACCGTCCCCTCCCCCGCTCTACGGCAGGGAAGCGGCAAAGCGAGCCCTCACGCTTGCCAGGCAGGTAGTTATCGCGGCCAAGCGAGCTCTCACCAGCCCTTCGTAACCGGGCGCTTTCAGGAGGACGACGACACCGATGAGGCGAATCTTACAATTGATGGGAGAGATGAAGAATTATCAGTTGCCCCAGGCCAAGCGTGCGGTCCAGGAGATGGCCGCAGAGGAAGAACTAGTGATTGTCGTGCCAGAGCAATCGTTGGCTGAGGCGATCCAGCAATGGGCGACCAGCCAGGGTTACACCGTCTCGAACCCGAGAAAGAGCGGGGAGGGGATGATCCGGTGGCAAGTCACCGTTCAAAAGGCCGCAGCGCCGGGAGAGAGACCGCCAGCCGGAGCGCCGACCCCTCCTGCTTGAATCTCACAAGAAATGGAATCGCTCGGAGCGTCGGAAGTGTTCGCCACCTGGGTTGGCAAGCTCCTCAGGCCGTTTCTCCTGGAACTACTGGAGCGGAAAGGCAACAGACAACCGACGGACGCCGATCTGCAAGGGGCCTTCGCGATCCTCTGGCCCGAATGCTCGACAAAGCTGATGGTCCAGGAGCCCTGGATGGGAACGATCCGGTTCAAACGCCTTGCCCGGTATCGGTCCGACGAATTCACACCCATGGTTCTGGACCCGATCGGTTATCTGAGTGAGAAGTTCGGAGGTGGGAAGTTCAAGGTGAACTTCTACCAAGGAATGAATTTTCTCGCCACCCGGAACTTCAAGCCAGAAGGCGAACCGAAATGGAGGGAGATGCCGGAGTTACAGGAGGACTGAAGCAAACGCTCCGCCGCAATAGAGTCGAATCCTGCCCGCTTTAGCCGGCTTGCCACTTTCGCTTTCGGCAATCCAGTACGGCTATAACCCACGACAATTGTACCGCACTGTGTGCCGGGCCAAGAAACGAGCGGGGTACCCGCCGATGGTGGGTCCAGGCGCGGCCCCAGGGGCCGCACCCACTTCGCGGGTACCCGGCGTACATTGTCAGCTACGTCGTCCCGGTCCGGGAGCCCGTCCCGGGATCTCGGACAGAGAGTGCCCAGGGGGCCGGAACGCTGCTAGGCGACGTTTATCGGACTGACACTCCATTGCTCAGCCCTTTCCCAGCAAGTGCGCGTCCATTTCTGTCTGGGCTTCGCGAAGGGTCACATGCGGCGTCCGCTTGCTGACCTGTTCCTGACGGTGGCCGCAGCGAGGGCACTGCATGATGTACACGGTCTCCAGATAGTAATGGCCGCAGTTGGGGTCTGAAGGGTCGTCGGCCAGCGCGATCCGATCAAAGGAATCAACGCGACGGAGGGGTTGATCGTCGCGGCTACAGCGCTTGCAGCGAGGGTGAACCGCCGGTTCGGCCATTCATTGTCTCCAGCATGAAAAGACCGCCGCGGGAGCAGCCGCGACGGCGCCTAACTGGTGGCGATGAGGCAACGGCCCTATCGGCTTCGAATAGCGCCGACAGGGATTCGGGCTTCATCCAGCAAGGCCCTGGTCCCACTGCTCCGCTGCGTATCACGGTCGGCCTGGATCGAGGCCAACCTCGCCTTCCAGGGCAAAAGGTCGAACTGCTCACCCTTCGGGCGCGCCTGATAGACGTCGATCAGGTCGCGATAGAACTTCACGATCGCCCCCACGAGGGACACGGCGTACTCACGGCCCTGGATCTTCAAACAGTGGACACCCAGGTCGATCAGGTGTGGGATATCGTCCAGGAGGAAGAACGCGTCGTTCTTCAGGGCGACGTGGTCCTCCCACTTGGTGTCGCCGCTATAGAGCTGCCAGTCCTCCAGGCAGACCCGGTAGTCAAGGCCACCCCGGTTCGGGCTTCCCCTAAAGAGGTCCTTGCCCGCGTCGTCGATCTTTCGCTCGAGCCGATGATAGGGCGACATCCAGCACTTGCCGAGATAGGTGTAACAGTAGTTGGCGTGGATCAGGATCTCGATGCCGACGTCGAGCTGCTCCTTGCGAGAGGCCAGCTCCTTGAGAGTCAGCTTGGTGTCGGCCACCACCTGAGAGACACCGATCTTCCGATAGAAAGCCACGTCGGCATTGTTCAAGATGTTGGCCCCGATGCTGGCATGGATGGTCAACATTGGGAACTGGCGGTGCACCGCTGCGATGGCGCCGATATCGGTCATGATCGCGCCATCGGCCCCGAAGCCAACAAAGGTCTCCATTCGGCGCAAGAGGTCCGGGATCTCCCTGGACTGCATGTTGGTATTGAACGCAACCCGGAGCTTAGCGCCGCCATCATGGGCGATCCGGATCGACCCGCGAACGGCAGCGTCGTCCATCTCGAAGGCGTCGCGGCGCCGGCTCCACCCTCGTGGTCCCACGTAGATGGCGTTCGCGCCGCTTCTGACGGCTTCTGTGACCATCTCCAGATTGCCCGCGGGGGCCAGCAGCTCAATCATCGAATTGCTCCTTTTGCCTGATTTGAAAGATCGATTTATCTGTGCCGCGGCGAGGAAAGGCTGAAATTAACGCCTCGGACCCCGCGCCCAGGTACTCCATCCCCGACTTCCCGAAGTAAAAGCCGTTGCACAGACCGATTCGAGCATGGCGTCTGAGCGTGTTCCACCACCGCTCTTCCATCCCGTCCGTTCCTGCAACTGCCCGCTCCAGTGCCTCGCGGTAAACCTGGCCAACCTCCAGTCGATACGCGGGGCTCTCCGACACCGCCTCGATTCGAAAGCGCGTATGCCTCTCCGAAACGAGGCGTGTGAGGTGCTCCAGCATGCAGACATCCTTTCCACTCAGGATCCCCTTCCCTACCGACTTCATCGCCCAATCGCCCTGCTTGAGGAAGAGGTCCTGTTGGCAGAGGTCAGGGCACTTCATCCCCCACGCCTCCTCATACTCCAGGAGGAAGCAGTGATCCGAAATACCGAGGGGCATCTTGCCGTGGACCAGCAGCTCCATCGAAAGTCCGACCTGGCGCTGGATCTGGCTGATCTCCTCCAAGCTCAGCTCGTAGTTGGGCGTGATCCGGACCGCACCGAACCGCTTCAGGACTTCAGCGCCGGCGTCGGTATAGACATTGGCAAACCCGCCCACGTGGATCGGCAGGCCGGGGTGCGCCTCGTGGACGATCTTCAACACCCCGAGGTTATGGACTTCCACCGCATCGGCCCCAGCCTCGACCGCCACCGCTACAGCCTTGCGAAGCTTCGGGAGAAAATCGTTCCGCGGTGCCGCATACGTGGTGACGTACGCGATCAACCCTCGCTTTTTGACGGCCGCGATCGCCTCCCTCAGGTCACCAGGGTGCTCCAGCAAGTTCGCCTCATAGAGCCGACAGGTGATGTTGCCCAGGTAGACGGCATCGTACGGGCTCAGGTCCGAGGCATTCAGGTCACGAAGATTCGAAATCGTTGTGTTGAGTTCAAATGGTCGGGTCATCCGATCTCCTTCACGCCACGTCACCGGCGCGACACCGTCCACGAGGGCTCGAGCGGCAGCTCCTGGAAAGCGGGCAGGGCCCCTCCATCTACCCAAGCATCGATGGCCACCCGGTAGCGGCGAACGAGCGGGGCAAGCAGGTCTGGTGAAAGGCTCCGGCCCTGGAGTTTGATGACATCGACGCCGGCATCCAGGATGTCGGATAATTCGTTGATGGGGCGGATCTGGCGGCTGGGCAGCAGTCGCTGCGAGACGTGCTGTCCATTCAGGTAGAGATCCCAGGGCTGCTCGCAGACCCTGAAGCAGACACCGGCACCCCCCCGTTTCATGCTGCCGACGAGGCGGCTTCCATCCCCCTGAAGCTCCGCCAGTGGGGTCGGATTCAGACGGTAATAGCTGGGCATCCAGCACTTGCCCAGCACGATGAACTCCTCCACCATGTGGATCATGGCCTCGACCAGCACATCGGGGGTTTCCGCAGCGGAGCGCATCTCATCTGGCGAGAGGGTACCCGGCAGAACGACCGCATCGGCGCCCAGATCCCGGTAGAACGCGACGTCGGCCTCGTTCATGGCGGCACAGCCGATGCTGGCGGTGATGCACAGCTTAGGGTAATGGGTGCGGAGTTCAGTCAGAACGCCAGCGTCGTTGACGATGACCCCATCGATCCCCCAGCCGATCAGTTCCGCGACCCTTCTCACGAGGTATCGCCGTTCAGTTTGACGCGGGATGGTGTTGAGGGCAACTTGCAGCCGCCGACCCTGCGCATGGGCCGCCGTCAGGGCGTCCAGAAGCTCTTCGGAGGTCAGTTCGCCCTTTGCCCCGCCGCGGCTCCATCCCTTGAGGCCGACGTAGACGGCGTCGGCGCCGGCCTGCACAGCCGCCATAACGGCCGCAGGACTACCGGCGGGCGCAAGGAGATGTGGCCTGGCGGTGCGAGAGACAAATTTTGGCATGATGCCGTTCTCCCTGGCGAACACAACCTGCCGCAGAATACCACCCCTCGCTGAAGGGAGTCAAGCGGGAAATTCCTCACTTCGGCTCGATCCCGCCGATGGCTCGAGTGATCAGAGAGGCCACCTCTCGCACCTTCCGGCCGCAGCGAGGCAGGCTGCGTGGCGGCAGCGCAGAACCGAGGCCGATTATCCCAATCGCCAGCACGGCATGTGCCTGATGGTCAAAGATAGGGGCAGCTACGCTATTGATCCCTGCCTGGATCTCCCCCAAACTCTCCGCATAACCCCGTCGCCTCGTTTCCTCCAACTCCCGGCGGAGCTTTGCCAGGACGGCCACTTTTCGCACTCGCTGGCCCAGGCCAATCTCGGCTCTGAGAATCCGTTCCACCTCGGATTCCCGCATGCGGGAGAGAAGACTCCTCCCCATCGCTCCCGAGGCCAGCAGCAGCACCTGGCCCAACGGGACTGTCACCCGGAAGTCGTCAAGCACTTCCGCCTTGTCGATGATCACCACCTTGTCCTCCACCCTGCGACCTAACAGGGAGGTCAGCCGCAACTCCTCGAACAGATCGACCAGAAACGGCTTGGCCACAACAGCCCCGCTGGCAGCCGACGCCACCGCGCCTCCCAGCTCAATGAGCGCCGTCCCCAGTGAGTACTTCTTGGTTGTGCCGTCGCACGCAACGAAACCGTGCCGCTGAAGGGTTCTGAGGATGGTGAAGCAGGTGCTCTTATTGACCTTGACCCCTCGGCTTAGCTCCGACACCCCCCAGGGTCGGTGGTTGCGCTCCTTGAGGAACCGTAGCAACTTGATCGCGTGCTCCAGGGCCGGGACCCGGTACCCCTCTACTGTCATATGGCTCACATCCTGACGGCTATTTGTTCTGTATACAGAACATCGTTCCCTGATCCGAACAGTCTAGACGACTGCGGTGATCTTCGTCAAGACGAGATGTGGCCTGGAGACGAAACGGCCCGGGGGGGCGTATATTCACCCCGGGCCGTTGAAATTGCGATCGAGGGAGTTCAGGAAGGCTATTTGGCCTTTTCCTGCTCCCGTTGTCGGAGGATACGTCGGAGCAGCTTGCCCGTGCCGGGGCCGCCTGGACCGGGGGCGCGAGGCATCTGGTCGATGAACTCTATCTCCCTCGGTAGCTTGTATACAGCAACCTTCCCCTTGCAGAACTCGACCAGCTCCTGCTTGAGGCTTTCGGAAGGTTGTTGCCCGGACTTCAGGGCCACGAACGCCTTGGTCTTCTGGCCCATGACCGGGTCCGGCACGCCAACAACCCCAACGTCGGCAACGGCGGGATGCTTGACCACGACATCTTCGATCTCCTCGGGGCCGATCCGGTAGCCGGAACTCTTGATCAGATCGTCCTCGCGCGCCAGGAACCAAATATAGCCATCCTCGTCCATGGTGACCATGTCCCCGGCGCGGCACCAGCCCTCCTTCACAGTGCTCCGTTGCTTCTCCGGATCGCGCCAGTAAATAGTCCCCGTCGGGCCTCTCGCCAAGAGCTGGCCGCTCTCCCCCGGCTTGCAATCCTTCCCCTCTTCGGTGACCACCCGCAGCTCGTACCCCGGGATAGCCGGGCCGATCGACCCTGGCTTGACCTTCCGGGTCGCGGCCGAGCTGATGAAGACGAACATCATCTCGGTGGTCCCGAGCCCCTCAAAGATCTCCTGGCCGAACTTCGCCTTCCAGTCAAGGTAAGTCTGGGCTGTCAGTGACTCACCGCCGCCGGTGCAGGCCTTGAGCGAGCTGAGGTTGAAGCGTTTCTCGGCGTCCGGCACCTGAAGCATCTTCCGGTAGGCTGTCGGCAAGGCCGAGAGGATGGTAACTTTGTGGTTCTGGATCGTCTCGAGCATCCCCTCCGGGGTGAAGCGGGGCAGGAGAGACAGGGCTGAGCCAAACCGATACGGAATGGTGGCCGCCGGTGAGTAACCGGCCGCCATCGCCAGGGGGGCTGCGCTGAGGAGCACGTCGCCTTCCGTGAGACGCCAGCAGTATTTGCCGAAGCCATCTGGCACGATGAGGGCCTCCTCCATGAAATGGGCCGTTCCCTTGGGCAGCCCCGTGGTCCCGGAGGTAAAGAGGAGGACCGACACATCCATCCGATCCCGCCGCACCGGGTCGCAGGTCGGCTCGCCCGAGTCGAGCAGCTCCTGATACAGCAGGTACCCCTTCTTCTTGATCTCCTCCGCTTCGCCGCCGACGACGATAATATGCTTGACCGTCTTCAGCTCGGGCATCGCCTTTTCAAGCTCCTCCAGGAGTGCCGCGGCAACGATGACCGCCTTGACCTCGGCATTGTTGAACACGTGAGCGATCTCGGCCCGAGAAAAGAGGACGGAGGTTGGCAGGATCACGCCCCCGATCTTCAGCACCGCGAAGTTCGCCACGATCGCCGGCGGGATGTTCGGCAGGCGTAGCGCGACCCTATCAGCCTCCTCGATCCCCAGCTTTTTCAACGCGGTCCCCAACTTGTTGACTTGGGCCAGGAGGGCCTTATAGGGGATTCGCTTGTCCTCGAAGTAGAGCGCCACCCGGTCCCCCTTACCAGCGGCGACCGTCTTGTCTAACAGCTCCTCGGTGCTGTTGAACCGCTGAGGGATATCCTTGAACTCCGGAAGCGCGTAGATGCGCTTGGGCCGGAGCTCAGTCGGCGGAAGGTATTCGGCAGGTATCTTGCCCATCGTCTCCCCCTACTTGTTCAGAAGGTTCTGCAACGCCTCCTCGACCCCCACAAGGCGGTTCAGGTCCCGGTCGCTCCGAGGGAACACATCCTCGGGGTAGCGGTCACCCTCTTTGGCGTAGATCAACAGGGCCGGTACCGCCTTCCCGAATTCTTCCTCCAACGCCCCTTTCGTGCCGAAGACCGCCCGCTTGCTCGCGCTGGGACCCGTCACCGCTGCGTTATATTTCATGAACCCAGGCGGATTGACCTCGGTGTCAATGGCGGTGGCGTTCACACCCTTCGCCTTACACTTCTCGATCAGCTCGATCGCCTTGACGTTATCGCAAAAGAATTGCTGCCCTGGTGTTACCTTGGTGCTGTAGTAGAAGTCGACTTTCATTGCTCCGCTCTCCTGTGTGTTGAGCCCTGAAACAACTGGCTGGCAGGTCCGAGGACCGCATAGGTTGAACTGAATGAGCGAACTCTAGCACATCCAGCGCGTTGCGGTCAAGCTGTACGCCACCTTGCCAGGATGCCTGAGAAAGAAGGCCACGGCCTCCACCGTGTGAGACCGTGGCCTTCAAATACCCCGTGTACGGCCCCTCAAGAGGGGGCTTCGACCGAGACCCCCGGCAGTGAGGCGCGCCGGGCCGATAAGCTATGCCCTGGGCTTCCACCCCTTGGGGATGATCCGCGCGTACGGCCACTCGATCTTGGTACAGTACCCCTCGTAGGCTTTGGCGATGATCGGATCCAGTGCCGGCGCGAAGCAATCCGGTGTCCCATGGATCGGGCAGTTCGGTTTCTTCTGTTCAGCCATCTAGACGCCTCCTTCCTCGCCCCGCCCTGATAGGGGGGGCAGCCGGACAGGTGATGGAATGGCCCCACCCGGCCTCTCGCTTGTCATAGGTAAATTACTTGTACGGCCTGCCCTCCAGGATAAACTTCGCCCGACTGCCGACCAGGTCCTCGGGCTTGAGCGGGCCCCCACTCACCAGCTTGCCCCGAACATTCTTGTAGATAGGGATTGGCCTGCCCTGAAAGTCGGGGCGCGCCTTGGGGGCCTCACTGACTTTGTCAGGCGACCTCCAGTCCGTCTTATAGTCTTTGGTCTGCGCGAACCCTGGCAGCTTGTCGTGCGGCGGCTGGGCGGCGGTCGGCCCGCTAGTCCGTGTGCCGTTATCAATCTCGATGGCCCAAATCGCGTCGCAGCCCGCGCATTTCACCTTTCCTTTGAAGAACCAGAAGGTGAAGGGATCCAGGTAGTTCACCGCCTGGCACTTGGAACACTCCAGCAGCAGAGAGCACTGTGCAAAGGACATTGACACCCCTCCTTTCCGGCCTAGATGACGTCTTGGGACTCCAATTCTTTGATCTTCGACTTGGACAAGCCGCAGAGCTTGGAGAGAACATACTCATTGTCGGCGCCGACCGGCTTGAAGGCCCACTTGTGCCGGGGCGGGGTCTCTGACGCCATGAAGACCGGACCCTGGCTGAAGACGTCGCCGAAGGTCGGGTCGTCGATCCAGTGCACATTCCCACGCTGAAGGAAGTGCTCGTTGGTCGACACCTCCTTGCTGTTCAGGACCGGCTGGCTGTTGATCCCGTTCTTCTGCATGAACTCGTGGACCTGCTCCTTGGTCTTGTCCTTGGCCCAGGCCTCGAGGGCTTCGTACATCGCCGGCTGGTTCTCCGCCTTCACCCGGTCGTCGTGGGTCGGGAACTTCTTGGCCAGGTCGTCGCGGCCGACCGCTTTCATCAACTTCGCGTAATCGGCGTCGGTATGGGCGCTAACCAGGCAGAAGCCCTCTTCCGCCTCCGCCGGAAACTGCGAGCCCGGGTAGGACGACTTCCCGCACTTGATGATCCCGTGCACGCACAGCAGCACGTCCCAGTTGCCCCAGCGCTGTTGAACCAGGCCGTGCCGGCCGTACAGGGCAATGGCATCGGACAGGTGGCGCTGGGCCCCCTGCACCTGGGAGTACTCGTAGAAGTCGCCGACGCCGGAGACATTGTCGCGCCAGTAGAGGGCCGCCAGGATCTGGAACGCCCCCATCATCCCCCCCCAGTAATCCATGATCCAGATCGTGTGCTTGGACGGGAGGCCGCTGGGGAATTTGCCTTCATAGCCGGGAATCTTGACCGGCCACCCGGTCACGGAGAAGCAGCCCCCTTGAGCCTGGCCCAGGATGTCATAGGACGCCCGCTTGCGGCCAGGGCCCCAGCCGCCGAATCCACCCAGCCATTGGTAGATGATGCGGGGATTGATCTGGCTGAGCTGCCGGTAGCCGATCCCCCACCGGTCGAAGGTGCCGGCGCGGTAGTTCTCCACACACCCGTCCGACTTGGCCGCCAGCATCTTCACGATCTCCTGCCCCTCGGGCTTATGGAAATCGACCGAGAGGAAGTACTCGTTGTGATTCGCCCCAAAGAACCCGAGCCCCGTCCCCTTGTCTGGCAACCACTTGGAGAGGGGGTACAGGAGGGGTTCGTTGAAGGGGGTGGTGTGGCGCATCGGCTCTCCGCGCCGGGGAAGCTCGATCTTGATGACCTCGGCTCCGAGCTCCGCCAGGTAGTTCGCACAGGAGGGGCCCAAGATATACTGCGTCATGGAGAGGAATCGATACCCCTTCAGTGGCTCGGGCTTCGAGAACACCTTCTTCGGGTCGAAAACATCCCGACAGTACTCTTCGAACGACACGGCCATTAGATTACCCCCTTTCCCTTGAGCCCATCCATGTCGGCCTTGGTAAGGCCGAGCAGGCGGCGGTACACATCGTCGTTGTCGAACCCGACCGGCCGGCCGATCCACTTGACCCGACCGGGGGTCCGGTACCCGATGAAGGCCGAGCTTCCGATCAACACCGGGCCGTAGTTCTGGTCGTCGATGACCTCCATGTGGCCCCGGTACTTGTAGTGCGGGGTCTCGCACACCTCGTCGAGGAACGAGACACCGCCGGAGGCCACCTCTTCCGCCTGAAGCTTCGTCTCGGCCTCGAAGCGGGTGTTGTCCTTGAACCATTCCGAGAGGGTGGTATAGGTCTCCACCTGCATGTAGTGAGGAAGTCGGTCAGTCACCACCTTGAGCTTCGGGTCCTCGATGATGTGTTGCTCAAGGGCAGGTTGGTCCTTGCCAACCGTCTTCCAGATGCGGAACCAGAGCCGGTCGTGGCCACCGCCCACCATGATCTGGCCGTCCTTACACGGGTTCACCGCATAGATGTTGATCGCCAGGTCCCAGTTCCCGTAGCGGGGCCGGATGCTGCCATCCATCCCGTACCAGCCCCAGTTGTAGTCGAGGATGCGGATAACCCCGTTGGCCGCCGTGGCCTCGATGAACTGGCCACGACCGGAGACCCGCTCTCGGTAGTGCAGTGCGGTCATGATCCCGATTGCGGCTGTGGTGCCGCCGACCTGGTCGGCCATCCACCAGCCGGATCGGGTCGGCGTTCCGCCAAACGACTTCGGAGCGCCCGTTCCATGGACGAAGCCGCAGGCGGCCTGCGCCGTCGGATCGAGGTTGCCCGGTTTGTCCTTCATCGGGCCCCACTGGCCGAGCTGCCCGACCCAGCAATAGACCAAGCGCGGGTTGATCTGGGAGAGCTGGCGGTAGCCGATCCCTTTGGCATCCCAGTCGCCAGGAGGCGCGTTCTCGATGATCACATCCACCTGCGTGGCCAGCTTCTTCAGGAGCTCCCGCCCTTCAGCAGTCTCAAGATTGAGGGTCACCGACTGCTTGCTGCGGGCCTCGGCCAAGAACCGTGCGCCGACCGCTCCCCCGCTTGTGTCCTTGAACATATACTCCTTGCGGCCGAACGGAGTGAGTTTGCGGAGCGGATCCCCGCCGGGCGGCTCCACCATGATTACCTCGGCCCCCTTCTCCGCGAAGAGCGAGGAGCACCAGTGTCCGATGATCATGTTGGCGGTGCAATCCAGAACCCTGATTCGGTCCAGGGCCTCCGGCTTCTTGAAGTTCTCGCTTTGACGCAGGGCCGACTCGAGCCAAAGCGCATACTCTTTCTTCGCATCGGCCTCCCCCGCATACACCTCATCGGGAGTGGGGGTCGCGACCGCCGGCCACGGCAGGACTGGAATATCAGGCTTCTTCTGCTCTGCCATGCTTTCCTCCTTGTCCGTCATCGAGTTCAAGCACCCAGTTCCAACAACACACGGCGCGAAGTCCCCTTCACGCCCTTCCAACGCCTGCAGAATGCCGCATTGACCTGTCGATCACCTCCTTCCAGCGAGCTAGAAGCTACCCTTCCGGGCAAGACCGTTTTTCAAACAAGGAAGCCTTCCGAGTTGACGCTAAAATCAAACTTCGTTCTACTGTTCAACTCGGCGCTATTCCAATTTCGTAACCGAGTCGCTCTGAGAGTCTCGCCCCCGCTTCCTTGACGAACGGGGCCAGCTCCTTCTCGATTCGCTCGAGGGAGAACCGGGAAATGGGTCCGGACAGGCCGACGCTGGCCACCACCTTGTGAGAATAGTCCTTGACAGGAGCCGCAATGCACCGGACACCTGTCTCATACTCTTCATTATCAACGGCGAACCCGAGCCTTGCAACCTCGTGCAGATGTTCCCGAAACGCCTGAGGGTCGGTAATGGTATTGTCGGTCAGTTTTCGCAACGGCTTGTCCTTTAAGATAAGGTCCAACCGATCGGCCGACTCATAGGCCAATTGCGCCTTGCCCGCAGCGGTGCAGTACACTGGGAGTCGCTGTCCCAGACGAGGCACAATCCGGACGGTCTGACTGGTCTCCTGCATGAGGACATAAATGACCTCGGGTCCATCCAGAACGGCAAGATAGGCCGTTTCATCGCACCGGCTGACCAACTCTTCGAGGATCGGCCTCGCCTGGCGCCGGAGCCCGAGGTGGTGGAGGAAGACGTTCGCGATCTCGAATGTCTTGATACCCAGGCGATAGTTTCCTGTCTTTTTGTCCTGCTCGATAAAACGCCGGACCTCAAGGGTGGCTAGAAGCCGGAACACATTGTTTTTGTGCAGGTTCAGCTTGTGCGCTAATTCCGTGACCCCTAATTCTTCTTTGTGATAATCGAATGACTCCAGGATATCAAGCGCCCGATCCACTGACTGGACGATATATTCAGCCTTCTCCTTCTTCCGATGGTCCATGCACCCCTCACAAGCCCTCTGGCAACCAAATGATACCAATCCTCTGAAGCCAATCCTCGCTAAGGCATGAGTAGAGGACCATCTTCTTGGCTTCGCTTCGGATTGGCTAAATGGAGGGAAAAAGCAAGGGGACTATATAATGCCGTTCTATTTGTGTCAAGGAAAAAATAACAGTGTGTTATAGAAAAGAAAAGCTAGAAGCCATCGGGCTCCTATGCGTCCGTTCCCATCAGCCTTGAAGCCTTTCTCCAAAGATGGCCGTGCCGATCCGCACCAGCGTTGCCCCTTCTTCGATGGCGACCTCAAAGTCATGGCTCATGCCCATCGAGAGGTGGCGGAGATGGTAGTTGGGATGGGTCTCGGCCGCGTGCTCTCGTAATACCCGGAGCCTGCGAAAGAAGGGACGAACCTCCTGGGGATTCTTGCGAAATGGCGGGATGACCATCAGGCCTTCGACGGCCAAATGGGCAAAAGCGTGGCAGGATTGGAGCAACGGCGGAAGATCGTTTTCGAGGATACCGGACTTCCCCGATTCTTTTTCGAGGTTGACCTCAATCAGGACCCGCACCAGCTTCCCGAGAGAGGCCCCATGCCGGTCTAGGGCTGCGGCGAGCTTCAAAGAGTCGAGGGAATGGATCAGATCGAACAGTTCAATGGCAAGCTTACTTTTGTTCGTCTGCAGGTGGCCGATGAGGTGCCACTTGATGGGGAGCGAACTCAGGAGGGCGACCTTATCTCTGGCTTCTTGGACCCGATTCTCGCCCACCAACTTGACGCCGGCATCAACCGCCTCTCGGACACTGGAAACCGGCACGGCTTTGCTGACGGCCACCAACTCCACCTCGTCAGGGTCCCGACCGGCACGACCGGCCGCCTCGGCGATCCGCCGCCTCACCTGCTCGAGCCGCTCTCTGATCCCCTCTCCCAAGGGCGTCGATACCTCCCCAGGGCTACGGTAAGAAAGGGACTACCGAGCGAACGGGAGGGGGCATTGGCAGTGGACTGTCGTCCGGATCAAGAGGAGCCGGGGATCTCATTTCGTGGCGGACTGCCATGCCGCTTTCCGCTCGGCGTCACATTACGCGATTCTGATTGCTGCGGGCCCTGAGCTCCGCGATTCCTTCAAACCGCAAGATCCGGCGACAGCGCGGGCAGACATTTTCCACTCCGCCGATCTGCGCCAGGCAGTGCGGACAGGCAACACCCGATGTACCTGGAAGGAGCAGCCATCGCATCAGTTTGCTCAATCGTCTCGCTCTATCCATCATCCCTCCTGAACGCGCCGAGGATCCAACTCCCTCCTGACCCCTAATCGGCCTGCCGCCGCAAAAAGGTCGGGATATCCAGCTCGTCCTCATTCAGGTCAGGGGACCTGAGCTGCTCAAGCTCCCGAAGCCTGAGCTGCTCATCGTACGTCTCACCCCCGACCGCGCCACGCTTCCTGAGGAAGGCCCCACGCTCCGCCGCCCTGGTCGCGTAAGCCTTCATTTCTACCATGTTTGAGGACTCCTCTCCTTTTGCGGAGATGGCGACATCGAACCCGGTGGCGATCACCGTCACCCGAACATCGTCATTGAGCGATTCGTCGATCACCGCCCCAAAAATGATGTTGGCATCCGGATGCGCCGACTTGCAGATGGCGGAACTAGCCTCGTTCACCTCGTACAGCGACAGCGAGGACCCGCCGGTGATGTTGATCAGGACGCCCTTAGCACCGTCGATGGCGACGTTTTCCAGAAGCGGACTGTTGATGGCTTTCGAGGCCGCCTCCTGTGCCGCATTCTCGCCCGACGCGGTCCCGATTCCCATCATGGCGATCCCACGCTCCGACATGATGGTTTTCACATCGGCGAAGTCCAGGTTGATCAGGCCCGGCACCACGATGAGGTCCGCAATACCCTGGACTGCCTGTCGCAGCACCTCGTCGGCAAGCCGGAAGGCCTCGGTCATGGGAGTGTGCCGCTCCACGACGTGGAGCAGCCGCTGATTCGGGATAGTGATCAAGGTATCGACGCTCTCGCGGAGCGCCTGGAGTCCCCGCTCCGCCTGGAGCTCTCGGACCTTGCCCTCGAACTGGAACGGCTTCGTGACCACCCCAACTGTCAGGATGCCCAACTCCTTGGCTAGATTGGCGATGATGGGCGTTGCGCCGGTTCCGGTCCCGCCGCCCAAGCCGGCGGTGATAAAGGCCATATCCGCCCCCTCCAAGAGGCTCAGGATCTTGTCGGTATCCTCAATTGCCGCCTTCCGACCGATCTCTGGATTGGCCCCGGCGCCCAGCCCTTTGGTCAGGCTCGCGCCGATCTGGAGCTTGGCTGAGACCGGCGACAGCTTGAGGGCCTGGGTGTCGGTGTTGACGACGATGAATTCGACGCCGGTGAAATGGGCCGCCTGCATCCGATTCACCGCATTGGACCCTCCGCCTCCGACCCCGATCACCTTGATCTTGGCCAAGTGCTCGGCATCGATCTCCAGCTCGAACGGCATAGATACCTCCTCGCGAAAACAGTTGTTAGATGGTGGTTTCAGACGTCGGCTCTTTGGTACACGATCCTCAAGAGAGGGTGGCTCCTTATCTTCTAGATCCAATCCACCTGACCCAGGACCAGTCCCCTACAGCAAATCGCTGAACCACTGCATCATCCGCTTGATCACCGTGTCCACCAGTGTCCGCTCCGAGAACCGGCCGAACTGGCGCCGGTCCCGGTGATCCGCGCCGTACAGCACCAGGCCCACCCCGGTTGCGTACATCGGAGAACTTACCACTTCCTTCAAGCCGCCGACACCCGTTGGCATCCCCAGCCGTACCGGCAGGTCGAATAGCTGCTCGGCCAGTTCAGGCACCCCCTCCATCATCGAAGAACCACCGGTGACCACAACCCCGGCGGCCACCTGTTGTAGGAACCCGGCCCGCCGCACTTCCAGCCCGACGTGAGTGAAGATCTCCTCCATTCGTGGCTGCATGATCTCGCACAGCATCTGGCGGGAGAGAAGGCGGGGCTTTCGGCCGCCGACGCTCGGGACTTCCACCACCTCCTCGCTCCCCACGAGGGAAGCCAGCGCGCAGCCGTACTGGCACTTTATCTCCTCGGCGCACTGGGGAGGGGTTCTGAGTCCGATGGCGACGTCGTGCGTCAGATGGTCGCCGCCCAGCGCGAGAACCGCAGTGTGGCGGATGCTGCCGTCCACGAAGACGGCGATGTCTGAGGTGCCCCCACCAATGTCCACGAGGACCACCCCCAGCTCTTTCTCGTCGGCGGTGAGGGTCGCTTCACTGGAGGCAAGCGGTTGTAGGACTATGTCCCGTACCTCCAGTCCGGCCCTGCTCGCACACTTGATGATATTCTCTGCTGATGCGATGGCGCCCGTAACGATATGGATTTCGGCCTCGAGCCGACGGCCGCTCATCCCCAGCGGTTCCTTCACCCCTCCCTGGTCATCGATAATGAACTCCTGCGGGATGACGTGGATCACCCGGCGATCGGCTGGGAGCGTGATCGCCTTCGCCGCCTCGATGACCCGATCGACATCGGCTTGGGTGACCTCCTGGTTCTTGCCTGAGACGGCGATGACCCCACGGCTGTTGATCCCCTTGATGTGGCCTCCGGCGATACCCACAAAGGCGGAATCCAGGGAAACGCCCGCCATTGCCTCTGCCGCCTCGACCGCTTTCTTGATTGACTCAACAGTAGTATCGATGTTGACGACCACTCCCTTCTTCAATCCCCGCGAAGGGCTGGTCCCGCAGCCTATGATCTCGATTCCGTTTTCCGTGAGCTCCGCGACGATGGCGCAGATCTTGGTTGTGCCGATGTCCAACCCCGTAACGATCTCGCCTCCTTTGGTCACGCCTCTCCCCCCTTTGGAAGCGGCTTCACGATGACCTTATCGGCGAACCGAAGATCGGCATATTCCAGATCGTGAAGGCTGATCCCCCGAATCTGAAGCACCCTGGCTAGCCGATCCAACTGCCCCCTGACGGCATCCACTCTGAGACGCAGATACGGCATCCCGCGGCCCAGTAAGACAGTGCAGCTCCCATCGCCTTCCAGCCGGATCTCCCTGGCCTGCCTCTCGAGTCCGAAGGTGTACTGGTGAAACTGCTGCCACAGACGCGCTCCTTGCTCAAGGCGAGACACATCGATTCGCTCTCCCACGCGGAGGGGGTATTCGACTTTGACTCTCAGGATCGGAAGGCCGGATATCTCCTCAGGTCCCGGCTCCTTCAGGATCAACCCATCGTCGCTGACGAGATACACACGGTCGGCCAGCACAACCGCGCGGGGCGTCCGCTCCGACACGCGAATGAACAAGGTTGCCGGAAGGCGACGGCTTATACTGGCCGTTTTGATCCAGGGATTGCGCAGGATCTGCCCTGCCAGGTCCTTCAGATTGGCGTGCAGGATACTCGTCTGGGCCGGCAGGCCGAGGCTATCGATGATTGCCGCAGTGGGCACTCGCCGGTTCCCTTCAACGATGAGATCGGTGATCTGGAAATAGCGCAAACGCAGGGGATGTGGGACCTCTCGGTGAACGATCTGCCCCAGCATGACTACCAGTACAAGAAGGACGGCCAATTCCGCGGCCTGCCAGAACCGCGGACCGATCAGATCTACGACGCAGCTTAAGCGCCTCCGCCACCCAGGCTTCGCCGACCCGAGCCTCAAGAAGCGCGGATTTGGGCGAAACGCAGTCTTGTCCTCAGCCCGCGATGGGCGATCCAACAACTTGGATCTCCAGTTCAAGCGCCACTCCCGTCTTGGCCATCACCTCGGCCCCGGCCCGCTCAGCGAGCCAGAGCACATCTGCTGCCGTGGCCCCGCCGAGGTTCAGGATGAAGTTGCCGTGTTTCTCGGAGATCTGCGCGCCGCCCCGCCGAAGGCCCTTCAGTCCCACTTGCTCCACCATATGCCCCGCGAAATCACCGGGGGGGTTCTTGAAGATGCAGCCGGCGGATCGAACTTCCACCGGCTGCGTTTGGTTCCGTCGGATCAACAACTTTGAGATCGTCCCCCTGATCTCTGCCGCAACTCCCCTCCGGAGGGCGAAAGCAGCTTCCACGATCACCGCCCCTGTCGGGAGTTCGGAGTGCCGGTAGGCGACGCCGAGCTCATCCCGCAGCATGAACCGCTCCTCACCCGAGCAGTCCACCACGCGGACCCAGTCAAGATGATCGGCGATGGTCCCCAACGGTGTCCCGGCATTACCCCGGATCGCGCCGCCGACGGTCCCCGGCACCCCGGTCAGCCCCTCGAGACCGGTCAGGCTCGCCCTCGCGGAGAGGGCCAGCAGACGGCTTGTCCGCACGCCAGCTCCGCACCGGATCTGCTCCCCAGCCACTGAGAGCTCCGAAAACGTCCGGGACAGATTGATGACCAGACCCTTGACCCCTCCGTCTAGCACCAGCATGTTGCTGCCGCCACCCAGGATCAGGACGGGGATCGCCTCATCCCGTGCCACCTTGAGCAAGGCCTTCAGATCTTCGAGGCCGGCAGGGTAGGCCATCACCTCGGCTGGACCGCCAATCCGGAAATACGTGTGACACGACAGCGGCTCCCCGATGAGCACCTCTCCTCTAATACAGCCCTGGAGCCTCTCTTTTAGCTTGAGCTCCCCCATCACCATCTCTGTCACTGTAGGGTTTAGGGTTGAGGGTATAGGGTTTAGCCAAGGAACCGCGTGCCAAACTATACCCTAGACCCTATACCCTAGATCGTTCACCCTATACTCTCTCCTCCAGACGGCGCACGATCTCCTCACAGGCTTTCCAGATATCACCCGCGCCCATGGTGATGACCAGATCGCCCGGGCGAGCTAGCTCGACCACCAAGTCCGGAACTTCCTCCTTTGATGGGACGTACAGGATCTGAGGCCCACCGCGACGCGCAACCCCCTCGGCGATCTGGCGGCCCGAGACGTTTGCGATCGGCGCCTCCCCTGCCGGATAGATCTCGGTCACGATGATCCAATCCGCCAGATCGAAGGCCGGCAGGAAGTCTGCCAGGAGCGCCTGAGTCCTGGTATAACGGTGCGGCTGGAAGACCGCAATCAACCGTCGCTGAAAGCCGTCTTTGGCAGCCCGCAGGGTGGCCTGGATTTCTGCCGGGTGATGGGCGTAGTCGTCTACCACCATGATGCCACAAGGCGTCCCCTTCACCTCGAAACGACGGGCCACGCCGGAGAACTCGCCGAGTGCCGCACGGATTATGTCAAACCCGACGTCCAGCTCGAGGCCTACTGCCACTGCCGCTAACGCATTGGCGACGTTGTGCAGGCCCGGAACCCCAAGCTGAACCTCCCCAAGAGGTTGTCCCTTGAAACGGACCTTGAACGTCGAGGCCAGCCCCTGTAACGAGATCCCCTCCGCCATCAAGTTCGCCTGGGTTGACAGCGCATACGAGACAATTCGCTTCTGCAGCCTGGGCAGCAAGTCTCGGATAGAACCTTGATCGAGGCACAGAACGGCCGAGCCATAAAAGGGAACCTTATTGATGAACTCGATGAACGTCTCCTGAATCTGGTGTAGGTCGCGGTAGTAATCCAAGTGCTCAGCGTCGATGGTGGTCACCACGGCGATGGTAGGGGCGAGCTTGAGGAAGGAGCCGTCGCTCTCGTCAGCCTCCGCAACCATGAACTCGCCCCGTCCAAGCTTCGCATTGCTGCCCAGCGCATCCAGCCTGCCACCGATGACCACGGTCGGGTCAAGGCCCCCCTTCGCCAGGACCGTAGCCACCATGGAGGTCGTCGTTGTCTTCCCATGGGTGCCGGCAACCGCCACGCCGTACTTCATTCTCATCAGCTCGGCCAGCATCTCGGCCCGCTGAATGACGGGGATCGAATGAACCTTGGCCGCTAGAATCTCTGGATTCTCGGGTGACACCGCCGAGGACCGGACCACGACGTCGGCACCCCGCACGTGCGCCGGATCGTGCCCGATCCAGATAGCAACCCCGAGTTCCTGTAGACGGAGGGTGTTTTCTGACACTTTCAGGTCGGACCCGCTAATCTGATAGCCAAGATTATGGAGGACCTCGGCGATCCCACTCATGCCGACCCCACCGATCCCGACGAAGTGGATGCGCCGGATCTTCTTAAACATCCCTACACCGTGAACTGTTCGCTGTTAACTGTTCGATGTTACCGGACCTGGCGAGCGGCCGACGCAGAGGGACCGATTGCGTCACGAGATCGGCGAAGCGGGCCGCTGCGTCCGGCTTTGCCAGGCTCTTTGCCCTGCGCGCCAGTGCATGAAGTCCACCCCTGTCGTGGAGAAACGCCCTCATGATCCCAGCCACAGTGGCTCCGTTCAGCTTGTGGTCCTGCACCATCCGCGCTCCGCCACAGCCCACAAGCGCTTCGGCATTCCAGCGCTGATGATCGTTGGTAGCAAAGGGGAACGGAACAAGAATCGATGGTTTCCCCAGGACGCAGAGCTCCGCCACGGTGCCAGCACCTGCTCGACACAGGCAGAGATCGGCGGCGGCGTAGGCCACGGCCATCTCCCAAAAGAAGGGTTCCACCACCGCCCGATAGCCTCCCGCAATGTAACCCTGTCGGACCGGACCAAGGTCGCGGGGGCCCGTCGCATGTATGAACTGAACCTGTCCTTTCTCCGGTTCAAGCAAGGGGAGTGCCTCCAACACCGCCTGGTTTAGCCGGTGAGCCCCCTGGCTGCCGCCGAAGATCAGCAGCGTGAGTCTATGCGAATCGAGACCAAACCTGGCCATTGCCTCAGCCCGGTTCACGCCGAAGAGCTCTGTTCGAACCGGATTGCCGGTCACCCGAACCTTGCCCTGGGGAAAAAACTCCGATGCCCCCTCGAAGGCAACAGCCACACGATCGACGATCCTCCCCAGCCATCGGTTGGCGAGCCCAGGGAAGGCGTTCTGTTCATGGATCACTGTCGGGACCCTCGCAAATACCCCTGCCAGCACCATGGCTGCTGAGGCGTAGCCACCAAATCCGACAACGACGTCGGGGCGAAATCGCCGGAGGATCGACCGTGACCGGATGAGACCGGATGGGATCAGCGCGAGGCTTTGAAGGCGCTGAGACAAGCGCCTTCCCTGCAGGCCAGAAGCCCTGATCCCCTGAAAGTCCCAGCCCCTGGTGGCAAGCAAGGATGCCTCAACGCCCCCTTCGGGGCCAACGAAAAGGAGAGAGAGTTCCGGAAGCCTGGACCTGAGCTCCTCGGCTAACGCAATAGCAGGAAAGATGTGACCCCCTGTCCCGCCTCCGGCGATGATGGCCTTCACGAGGATCGACCTCTCGCCACCTGAGAGCGGGAGATACTCAGCAGGATCCCGATGCCCAAGAAGGTGGTGACCAGGGAGGAGCCGCCAAAGCTGAGAAACGGCAGGGGCACACCAGTGGTCGGGAGCAGCCCCACCACCACCGCAAGGTTAATGGTGGCCTGAGAGACGATGGTAAAGGTAATTCCCATTGCCGCATAGGTGCCGAACAGATCTGAGGCCCGCAGGGCGATCCGGGTCCCACGCCAGAGGAGGATGCCGAAGAGAAAGACCACCAGGAGGGCCCCCACAAAACCCATCTCCTCGCCGACGATGGCGAAAATGAACTCGGTATGGGACTCGGGCAGGTAGAAGAGCTTCTGGATACTGTCGCCGAGCCCACGCCCCAGGATCCCGCCAGGCCCCAATGCGTAGAAGGACTGGTGGAGCTGGTAGGCGGCCTTGGAGGAGGCATGAAAAGGATCCACCATGGTCAGCAGCCGCGCCTTGGCGTACGGGTGGGCCTGGACGATCAGGTAAGAAAGAGATCCCCCTGCCAGGAGCGCAGCGCCCAGGTGGCTGAGTCGGACCCCGGCCACGAAGCAGAGCGACATGGCCGAAAGCATCAGCACAGCCCCCGTTCCAAAGTTGGGCTCCACCACGACCAGGCCCACGAAGAGCCAGGAGAGGATGAGGGGAGGGACGAACGCACCAATAGAACCCACCACCCGATCGACCTTCCTGGCAAAGAAGCTGGCCAACACCAGAACCAGCGAAAGCTTGGCAAGCTCAGAGGGTTGGAAAGAGATCCCAAACAGCCGGAGCCACCGTCGCGCGCCGTTCACCTTGACCCCGACCGCCGGAACTAGAACCAGGAGCAAGAGCAGGAGCGAGGCCAGGAACAACAGGGGTGCCATCCGCTGGAATGCCCGGTAGTCGCGATGCATGGCCCACATCATCACCGCCAGCCCGATCAAGGTCCAGAGGAGCTGCTTCTTCAAAAAGAGGAACGGGTCGCCAAATTTCTCCTGGGCCTTGATGGCACTGGAGCTGTAGACCATCACGACACCGATTCCGACCAAGAGGAGGGAGACGCTGCAAAGCAGCCGATCATAGGGAAGCCGCTTCGCCGTCACGACGCGAGCCTCCGTACAGCCTCCTTGAAGACCCGCCCTCGCTCTTCGAAGTCGGTGAACATATCGAAGCTGGCGCAGGCCGGCGAGAGGAGGACAACCTCTCCAGGAGACGCCACCTCGGCGGCGCGCCGGACTGCCTCCTCGAGACTTGAAGCCTCCTCCATTGGACAGGCCCGATCGAGCTGGGCCCGCAGCTTGCTTGCCGCCTGCCCGATCAGGATCAACCTCTTGACCCGCTCCAGCACAAAGGGCACCAAGGGGGTGAAGTCGCCCTGTTTGTCCTTGCCGCCGGCGATGAGCACAACGGGAACGGTAAAACTCTCCAGGGAGCGAACCACCGCCCCGACATTCGTCCCTTTGGAGTCATTGATATAGCGAACGCCACCGATCTCGGCGACAAATTCCATTCGGTGCTCCAATCCCTCAAATCGGACGAGGGCCCTCCGGATCGCTTTCTGGGGCGCGCCCACCAACGCCCCAGCCAGGCTCGCGGCGAGGGCATTCTCCCAGTTATGCACCCCCTGGAGCTTCACTTCATGCCATCGGCAAATGGTCTCTCGCCCCCCTGAAAGCGCCACGATGAGCTCATCCCCGTCGAGGTAGGCGCCTTCGGCGAGACGTTCTTTCCGGCTGAACGCCAGCCTCCGCGCGCGGGCGTTCTGTGCGGCCTCGAGGACCAGCGGGTCGTCCGCATTCACGATGGCGAAATCCGACGGACCTTGGTTCTCAAAGAGGCGCGCTTTGGTCTGGTAATAGTCCTCCACCCGGTTATACCGGTCGAGATGATCCGGGGCGAGGTTGAGGAGCATACCCACGCGAGGCCTGAACTCCTTGATCGTTTCCAATTGGAAGCTGGACAGCTCTGCCACCACAAACCCGTGCGCCGGCAGGCCCGGCGCCACCTCGCAGAGGGGGGTGCCGATATTACCAGCCACAAGCATAGGGAAACCCGCTTCCTGAAGGATGGCACCAAGGAGAGTGCTGGTCGTGCTCTTTCCGTTCGTCCCGGTCACCCCGATGAACGTGGTCTCACTGAACCGGTAGGCCAGCTCCACTTCGCCGATCAGCGGGATACCTGCTGTCCGAATCCGCTGAAACAACGGTTCACGGAGATCAATCCCGGGGCTCACCACAACAAGATCGGCCGAGAGCAAGGAATGTGGACGATGCCCGCCCAGTTCGAGGACGACCCCGTCTCGCTGCAGGCCGTACAGATTGAGCCCGAGTTCATTCTCACCCCGCTGATCGGTGCCGATCACGGAAGCGCCCTGCTTGAGCAGCAGCCGGCAGGCCGCCTCCCCGGATCGCGCGAGTCCCACGACCACCACCCGCTTCCCAGTCAGATCGATCATCGCAGGCTTCGCCGTTCCAGGTTCCAGGTACCAGGTTCCAACAAGTTGAGAAGGTTCTCAAGTTTCATGGAACATAGAGGTCGGCACTTGGAATTATCTTCAACCCAACCTGGAACTTGGCACTTGGAACTTGGAACCTCTTTCAACGCGTTTACCTCAGTTTTAACGTGGTGAGCGAGAGGAGCGCGAGGATGAAGGAGATGATCCAGAACCGGACGATGATCTTTGGCTCCGCCATCCCGTTGAGCTCATAGTGATGATGGATCGGCGCCATTCGGAAGACTCGCCTGCCGGTCGCCCGGTAGGAGAAGACCTGAAGGATCACCGAGATTGCCTCTGCCACGAAGACCCCTCCCACGATCAGGAGGAGCAACTCGTTCTTGACCAGGACGGCCAGGGTTGCCAGGGCGGCTCCGAGCGCCAGAGAGCCGGTATCGCCCATAAAGAGCTGCGCGGGATAGGCGTTGTACCAGAGGAATCCCAAACTCGCCCCAACGATTGCCCCGCCGAAGACTGTCAGCTCAGAACTCCCTCTCACGAAGACCACTTGCAGGTAGTGGGAAATGGTGGCATGCCCTGCAACGTACGCCAGGACGGTGTACGCGGCGGAGGCCATCAGGATCGGGCCGATGGCCAACCCGTCCAGTCCGTCGGTCAGGTTGACGGCATTCGAACTCCCGACAATGACCAGCGCAACGAAGATGATGTAGCCCCACCCCAGATCGGGCATCCAGCGTTTGAAGAAGGGGATCGCCAATTTGGTGGTGAAAGTATCGACCGGATTGAAGTAGAGAAGGAGCCCGACCGTGAGGCTCGGAATCATCTGCCAGATCAGTTTTGCCCTGACCGAAAGCCCCTTGCTATTCTTGCCTACCACCTTTAGGTAGTCGTCGACAAAGCCGAGTCCGCCCATCCAGGCCACACAGAACAGGGCCAGCCAGACGAACCGATTGGTGAGATTCGCCCAGAGCAGCGTAGAGATGAAAACGGAGGCCAGGATCAGGAGACCACCCATCGTGGGAGTCCCGGCTTTCTTCAAATGGCCCTCGGGGCCGTCGTCCCTGATGCTCTGGCCGATCTGCAACTCTCTCAGCTTGCGGATCAGAACGGGCCCCAGAAGGAGGCTGATCAGGAGTGCGGTGAGGATGGCGCCGGCCGTGCGGAAGGTCACGTACCGGAAAACATTAAAGACGACGTAGGTCTGATGGAACGGAAAAAGCATATGGTATAACATCAGAACGTGTGCCCCCCGTCGGGAGATAGGGTATAGCTGAATTCCAATGACCCCATAACCCCCATACCCTCCACCCTGTGCCTCATTTCCCCGGCGTCACCAGATGCCGGCGATCCACCAACGCCCTGCCTTCTTTCGATTCGAATTGGGTCAGGCCCTTTTCTCGATGGGCCTCAATCGCCAATTCCACCAGGCGGACGACAAGCTCCGTAGGCTTGACCCCGCTGGCCTCCCAGAGGGCAAAGGAAAGAGACCCTGGCATGGTATTGATCTCATTCACATATAGCTTCATCGAGATAGAATCGATGAGGAAATCGACCCGAGAGATCCCGCGCGAGTCGATGGCCTGGACGGCCTCTCGCGCCAGGCACCGCACCTCTTCAGAGAGCGTCTGCGGAATCCTGGCAGGAATGATGCTTGGAGCAAGGTCTGCACTGCCCGGCTTCTTGTCCTCCGGGTACTTTTCACGGTAGCTCACAATCGGACCCGAGCAGATGAGCTCTTCACACTCTGACACCGTGAGGGTGTGGTTCCCCAGCACACCACATTGCACCTCCAGCCTGTTCTCGACAGCCCGCTCTACCAACACTCGCTGGCTGAAGCGCATTGCCCGCCGCAAAGCCCCCAGGGCCTCTTCGGCAGTTTTCGCCATCCCGATGCCAACGCTCGAGCCCGCCACCGCCGGCTTCACTACCACCGGGTACGTAAGCTGACTCTCAACCGCCTTTACAACTGCAGCCTCATCCTCCAACATCTGCCGCCGCGTGATGGCGACTCCTTCGACGGTGGGAAGGCCCGCGCCGCGGAATACCAGCTTGGAGATGATCTTATCCATTCCCACCCCCGAGGCAACCACGCCAGCACCGATGTAAGGGAGATCCGCGAGCTCAAACAGGCCCTGTATCGTGCCATCCTCCCCATGCGTCCCGTGTATGACAGGGAAGGCGACATCGATTTTGCGATGGAGCTGCTTGCGAAGCCACGCCCTCCGCTCCTGTCGTGGCACAAGGGACTGAACGGACGGGTCGGGGGCCAGGAACAGCGGCTCGACTCCCGTCGCGTGCAGACCTCGGTCCAGGTTGTGCAGTTGCGGCGTGTACCGCTCCTTATTCAACCTCAGCTTTTCCGCATCGATCTTGGCCCTCTCAGAGGGCCCCGTCTGCGAGCCGAGCTCCGCCAGCCTTCGTATCTCAGCATCCACGGCCAACAGGTCCCGAACTGCCTCACCAGACAGCCACGTGCCATCTGCCGTGAGGAATATAGGCAGGGTCTCAAATTGGCCCTGCAACTTCAGCAAGACTTCGTACACCTTGCTGGCAGTCATCACCGAGATTTCTCGCTCGACGGAGCGACTTCCGAAGATAAGGCCTATTCGCTTGACGGTGCTACTCATGACAGCTCCAGGTACGTATCAGGAAGGTGATTCTCATAAAGAAGGACGTCTCCCTGGCGAACGATCTCCTTGAGGCAGTCTGCCACCTCGCCGCTGTGTCTTGCCACCAGGACCCGGTCCTCGGAGAAACCGCCCTCGCGAAGCCCCTCGCGGAGCGGCAAGGTCTGCGTTGGACCGACAAGCACCACGTAATCACAGACCGTGGCTGCGGCTCTGCCCAACCGGCGGTTCTCCTCCGCCTCGATCTGGCCCAACTCCACCAAACCTGGCGTGATCAAGATCTTCGAACCTCCCTCAAACTGGCCGAGAACCTCTAGGGCCATTTGCGCCCCGAGAGGATTGGCGTTGGCCACATCGATGAGCTTAATGACGCCACCCTCTTCACGGACTTCCAGACGCTTGGGCGGCGGCGTGAGAGACTTCACCCCCTCCCGAATCTCCTCCAAGGGTACACCGCACTCCAGAGCCGCCGCCGTGGCACCCAGGATGTTAGCGACGTTCCAACTCCCAAGTAGCCTGGTCTCGAACATGGCCGTGCCAGCCTCGGTCTCCACGCAGAAGGCTGAGCCTTTACTCGAGATCTTCACGTTCTTCCCCCGCACGTCCAACACCCTTTCGTCTTCACCGATCCCATAAAGGAGGGTGCGCTTGCCTTCCCGCCTGGCCCGATCCGCCAGTCGCAGGCAGCCTGGATCGTCGGCGTTCATGACGGCCGAGCCGTCAGGCGGGAGCGAGGCGATCAGCTCATACTTTGCCTCGGCAATTCGCTCGGGGGTGCGGAACCGCTCAAGGTGCTGGACTCCCACCGCAGTGAGGATACCGAGTTTGGGTCGCAGGATGTCGCACACCTCCCTGATCTCGCCAGGGCCGTAGGCAGCCACCTCGACAACGAAGAACTGGTGATCGTCACGAAGATCCTCGCGAACGACCCGGGTAATGCCCATGGTGGTGTTGACCCCATCAGGGGTCTTCAAGACCTGATAGCGCTTCCCTAGCAAGGCGGCTGTTATGAACTTCGTGGTCGTCTTCCCATAGCTGCCGGTGATCCCAACAACCTGTCCGTGAAAACTGCGCATGCGCTCTCTCGCCTGCGCATAGAATCGCCGATTGATAGCCTGCTCCAGCGGAGCCAGGCTTACATTCGCCAAGAAGACCGTTCCCGCTGCGACCTCGGACACGACAGTAAGCCCGGTGGCAAGGCTGAGAGCGACAACGAAACCGCGGGGGGCCGCCATGAGCCGAGACAGCAAGGCTATGGTCAGCACCATGGTTCCAAGCATCATCGCCACCGCAAGGACGAGAGTGACCGCCGTCAGGCGGATCGCTCGGGGCGTGGACTGCAGACGCTGACTGACCTGAATGGAAGGCCGACGGCCTGCAAGCCACATCCCGGCGGCCACCCAAATGATGTAAAACGCGAGAGCAGGAAGGTGGAACCAAGAGAGAACCACCCCCGCAAGCAGAACCGCCATCTGGACGAGGGCCGCCTGACCGTCGAGGACCATCCCCCAGTGCCGGGAGATCCAGCCCCACAGGCGTGAGCTCTTGTAACGCTCCAACTGTGTGAGATACACCAAGTCCAGGTGCCGCGTCACGACGACCCCAACATATGGCAAGAGGGCCGCTGCGACCCGGCGTAAGTTGCGAGATAGGAGCCCTATGCGTGGAGACATCACTTCCGGTCCTGGCACAAGAAATCTCTTACCAGCCTGCCAAAGGCCTCCGACCTGTCTATAAACGGGAAATGGCCTGCCCCCTCCAATACCTCCAACCGCGAGTCCTTTATCCCCTGCGCCATAATCTCCATCGAGGATCGAGGCACTTCCTGATCCCTGTCTCCCCAGATGATCAATGTTGGCAGGTGAACGGACCGCAGGATACCCCTCAAGTCTTCGTTGACGACCTTTACCAGCGTCGCTTGCATCCGACCAGCGTTCTGGTAGTCACGTGAGCCTACCCGTTGAGAGATCGCGAAGAGGATCCGATCGCCCAGCCTTCCCCACATGGGAGGTGAAAAAAGCCGCTTCCCCAGCTTGGCGCCTGCGACCCTCAGAGAGTAGCCAAGCCCGCGTCTCGGCCTGATCCCCGCGCTGGCCACAAGAATCAGGTGTCGTACCCTGTGTGGACTGTGGGCAGTTAGGGCGAGCGCGAGACGTCCCCCAAACGAATGGCCGAGAACACTCGCCAATGGGATCTTCGTGGAGTCCATGAAGGCTTCGACATGCGATGCATAATCCCGCGTCCCCCACACTGCAGGAGGAGGTGGAGTCCAGCCGAACCCCGGTAGGTCTATGACGTATACCAGGAACTGATCCTCCAGGGCCTTGGCGATGCCGCCCAGGGACTCGCCAGAGGTGCCCCACCCATGAAGCAAAACGACCGGCCTACCCTCTCCCGAAAGGGTAAAATGTGTGTCCAGGTCATTGACACGAACAAGCACGCCAACGCCTCACGACCCGCCTCGGCTCCTATCCTAATGGGCCCCGAGCCTGAGAACTCCGAACGTCTCCTTCTCCGGATCGCCGCTTCCGCCGCCCTCTTTCTTCTGCGTCGGCGAGACCAGCAAGCGCGGGCCTTCCCGGGCCCCATGCAATCTTCGCGAATGCCATGTCGGTGCCCATCTCCCCTCTGCCCCGTCCCGCATCTCACGGACGTGACCACCTCCCATGGCCGAGGGGGTCATGCGGGTCGTCTTTGGCATCCTGAAGTCGTTTGTCTTTCCCTCGTTACCGATGATCGCTACCAGAGGACACTGATGCCGGTCTCGGAAAAATCGGGCGATCTGCCACCGGGCTCGAAGGAGACCGCCCATGCGGATCAGGACCGCTACGTCGGGTAGGGGGGGATCGGAGGGTTTCGAACAAATGCTGTCGTCGGTGCCCTTCGCGAACGCTTCCAGGTGAAGGGCCTGCCGGTCATAACGTGGGACGGTCGAAGCAATGGGCAGGCCACCTGGCTTCGGCATCCGGGTATCGGCGGAGAAGGTGGCCAGCTCCGAGGAGGGATCACCCCGAAGCCGCCACCCGTCGGCCACGATCTCCCTCGCCCGCCCTAGACCACCCATCACCCTCGCCCGAATCCCAGCTCGTGGAGCGCCTCCCGGGCCACCTGCCGGTCGTCAAAAGGGATTGTGCGGTCGCTGAGGATCTGATAGGTCTCGTGACCCTTCCCGGCGATCACCACCACATCGCCTCGTTGCGCCAGCGAGAGGGCCTCGCGAATCGCCATCGCTCGGTCTAAAATTATAACATACCCCTTTCCCTGACCCCATACCTTTTTCGCTCCATCCTCGATCTCCTGGATGATTCGATGGGGGTCCTCACTGCGAGGATTATCGGAGGTGATCACCGTGAAGTCAGCCAGCCGGAGAGCAGCTTCTCCCATGAGCGGCCGTTTCCCCCGATCCCGATCCCCACCACACCCGAACAGCACAATGAGGCGTCCCGGACAGCATTCCCGTGCCATGCGGAGGACGCGCTGTAGGGCGTCAGGGGTGTGCGCATAATCGACCATGACACCGAACTCCTGTCCCTCCTCCACCCGCTCACACCGGCCCGGGACATCGCGCAGTTCCGAGATCGCGTCCGCCACCTCCGAAAGCTTCGTGCCAAGATGCAGCCCTGTGGCCGCGGCCGCCAGGATGTTGGAGAGGTTGTACCGTCCCAATAACCTGGAGCGGACCGCTGTCGCCCCCCACGGGGTCTTCAGGCGACACCAAACTCCATCTATGCCGATGCGGATATCGGTTGCCATCAGATCCGCCGGCTGTTCCAGGCTGTAGGTGTAGCTTCTCACCCGCGCTGCCCCCAGAAACAGGTCGGCGGCGGGATCATCGAGGTTGATCACCGCCGCCTTGTCCGTCAGTTTCGTTGTCTCGGCATTCAGGCCTTCAAACAGGGAAAGCTTCGTTCTCCGGTATGCCTCCATGGTACCGTGAAAGTCGAGATGATCCTGGGTCAGGTT
>Ga0209515_10002003_pt1 | contig 32330 bp, 36 predicted proteins | sample Subgroupgradi54m_FD_187454 | JGI IMG/M metagenome (GOLD analysis project Ga0209515, IMG submission 187454) | Subsurface groundwater microbial communities from S. Glens Falls, New York, USA - GMW60B uncontaminated upgradient, 5.4 m (SPAdes)... ... | reverse complement strand
AAATGTGCCCTAAGCCTGCGTTGACCGAAGGGAGTAGCAGGCGGGGGCACTTTTTCGAAGTTAAAATTGCGTAAGTCCTGCTTGTAATATAACTATGTATATTTTGATTAAATCCACTAAGATTAACAGTGTAAAAATATAGGTATGCTAACAAATTAATTAATTGTTCAAGTTTCGATTTGCTAGAAATCGGCAAATCGAAACATCGTGAAGGGTTGGCAGATAAATAGCGAAATAATCTGCGTTAGCAGTTATTTTGCGTTATGAAAAATGAAGGGTGAAAAGATAATTTTATGGAAGCAACAAAAGCAAAAAAAACAAGTTTAGTAATAGTAGGAATTCTATGGTTTGTAGTTGGAGCTGTTTTATCATTTTTTGGGACAAAATGGATTCTTACACTTGGCATTGGGCCTAAATTAATTATGTTTCTTGCCCCAGCAGTTTTAATTGGTACTTTAAAAGGCAAATTTGTACTTCAAAAGGTTGCCTTAAAATACTATAAAAGGTCAGATATAATCCAATTTAATGATAATGACATTTTCCTTGGCTGGATAAAGATTTTAGGTGTTAAAGGTTTTATTCTTATTGGTTTAATGATGGCAATGGGCTCATTTCTGCGCCATAGTAATATTGATAGACCAATTCTAGGAATACTCTACCTGGCAGTTGGTATAGCTTTATTGTATGCTAGTAAAATATTTTTTAATACAGGCAAAGTAAAATAAAAAACTAAAATATTAAAAAAATAAAAAGAGGCAAATCATTAATGTCAGCAATAACATTTGAAGAATTAAAAAATAAATATCAAAACAAAATCGAAAAAGATACTGAAGTTAACTGTAAGTTGCTTGTAAAATTAAAAGATGGTTACCTTGTAGATATTAATGGTGAATGGGAAGGTTTTATCCCAGGTGGTCATATTTTAAATTATGCTGATGAGACAAATGCAGACGAAACGTTTAAAGCCCTTGTAATTTCAGGAGCAGATAAGAGTGACAGGTATACTGTTTCCCCAAAAGTACTTAAAGAAAAATCTGTTTGGGAAATGCTTGAGAAACTTAAAGAAGAAGCTAGATCTCTTAAAGTTATTATTTCCAAAGTAATCAAAGGTGGCGCTGAAGTTTTTATTGATGGCTTAAGAGCCTTTTTGCCCGGGAGATACATAAGGCTGCCTGGAATAAATCAGGAAAATTGGGTTAATCAGGAAATTGATGTATTAATTGAAGAATTGGATTATAAAGAAAAGAAAATAATTTTAAACCAGAAGAAAGCCATTGATGTAGAAAAGCAAAAAAGAGCAGAAGTTATAATTAAAGGACTTAATGAGGGTGACATTGTTGAAGCTCCTATTTTAAGAATTGCAGATTTTGGAGTCTTTGTTGATTTGGGTGGTCTGGATGGTTTAATACCAGCTTCAGAATTAAGTCGAGGAAGATTTACTCATCCAAGAGATATTGTTAAAGTTGGTCAGGTAATACAAGCAAGAATTTTTAGAATTGAAAAAGAAAATTTAAGAATTGCTTTAAGTATTAAACAGCTTTTAGGAGATCCTTGGGAACAGCTTGAGAGTGAAGTGGAAATCGGTGAGTTAGTAACAGGAAAAGTAATTAATGAAGCAGCATTTGGTTTGTTTGTTGAACTTAAACCTGGTGTAGAAGCTCTTCTTCATAATTCAGAGATGACTGAGGGTATGGAAAAACCAAAAGTAGGTTCTATAATTACGGCAAAGCTAATAAAGATTGATCTAGGGCAAAGAAAAATAGGACTTTCACTTAGAGATGTAAAGCAGTCGCCTTTGGCGAGCCTCGCCTCTGGCGGGAAGACAGAAGTCGGAGAGCAAAAGCTTAAAGTTAATGAACAAGAAAATAAACTCAGTCCTGAAATAGATAATGAATTAAGTATGGCTTCTCCACAGGTTAGTCTGGAAAACCTTACGCTGACAGAAGAAAGTATAAGCGAAAATCAAGGAGATAAACTTTGTTAACTCAAGAGATACAAACAGTTACAAAAGAAACTCAAAAAATTGTTTTAAAAACAATTTGTGAATCTCCTGTAATTGGAATCGAAGAACTAGTTCTTTTATTAAATTCCAGAGATAAAAAGGTTTCTCAAGAAGAAGTCGTACAGGTCTTGCATAGTATTTCACCAAATAAAAACTGGCATAGAGCTTCTGCTGAAGATATTCAAAAAGAGGTTTTGGATTATCTTTGGACTCTGGAAAATCAAATTTTATTTTTATTACCTACAAAGCAAAAGGAAACTACAGTTGCAGAGTTTAATCAGATAAGACTGCAAAATAAACAATCTAAGGTTTCAAAGGATCTGATAAGACACTTGCAAGGTTTGCTTTCAGTTGAGGCAAAGAATCTTTCAAAATTTAGAAAATTTGTAAAAGACTTATCTGTTCAAAATGATGTAGATTCTAATTTTCAGTCAATGTGGCTGCTTAGAATAGTTCTTGCAGAATTAAATTTAAATTCAGTCAACTCAAAAGAAGAATTAATTTCCACTCTGATTAATAACTTCAAGGAAAAATCACCGGTGCTTTCTGAAAAAACTGGCAGAACAATGCAAAGAATAACTGAAAGATTTATTGAAAAATATTTCCCTAAAAACAGTTCAGTAGAGTTATTAAAAGAGTTAATATCTAAATATCAATCAATTTATCTTAACTATGAATCAGGAGCAGAGAGTGAAATTGCTTCACAAACCAAATTCCAGGATCAAAATAAGTTAACCCAGGAAATAATTGAACATTTAAAGGAAGCCCAAGAAATTATAGATACATCTCACGAAGGTGGATTTTTAAGTAAGCTAATCTCGGGTAAAGTAAAAAATAAAGAAGGAGTCATTAAAAAAATTGATGATGCCATTGCTTTAATTAACCAGTTAAATGAATTGCATAATAAGGCTAATAAGTCTGTTGGTGAAAAGATTTTACTTGTTCAAAAATTTCAGTCAGACTATGAAAATATTGTTTTTGTAAAAAGCCAGATGGAGAATGATCTATATAATCTAAAAGAAAGTTTAAAAACTTTTGAAGAAAAACACACATTAAGTCAAAAAGAGCTTCAGGATAAAACAGATTCTCTAGAAAAAGCACATGAAAAAATTGCAATGCTTCAGCAAAAAGCTGATCAAATACCTGACTTAGAAGGTAAAACTCATTCCTTTAGAGAAGAGTTAGCTACTGCAAAGGATTTGGCAATAAGACTTTATTCAAGACTAAATAAAATAAAAGCAGATTTGTCTAGGCAGTCTCCTGAAAAACAAAAAAATACTAAAACAAATAGTGAACAGAAAAATGGAACTGTTAATAACTTTACCATTCATAAAATCCAGCAGAACCAGGAAACTGGTGAAACAGTAATTAATACAGAAATTTCTTCGAGTTTAAATTGACACTTCGTGTCAGATTGCCGCGTCGGTGCTAATGCACCTCCTCGCAATGACGTGGCTCGTTTAAAATTTTCTCTACAATTCCTATATCCTCTAGTCTGTCTACTGCAGGATAAGACTTTTGAACTACTGAAAGCTTAATCTTAATTCCATTTTCAAGACATCTAAGCTGTTCTAATTGTTCAGCTATTTCAAGAGTGGAAGGAGGCAGTAAACTAAACTTTAAAATAGTTTCTCTGCTGTAACCGTAAATCCCGATATGTCGAAAATATTTAATATTTTTTCTATTATCTCTTTTCTCATCTCTATTAAAGGGTATTTGGGATCTGGAAAAATAAAGAGCAAAATTATCTTTGTCCATAACTGCTTTTACAATATTTGGATTATTCAAATCTTCTGTGTTACTTAATGGTGCTATTAAACTTGTCATTTGAGCTTGGTTTGACAGTAATGGTTCTAAAACTTTATCAATATAATTAGATGGCATAAGTGGTTCATCACCTTGTAAATTAACCACGTATTTAATATCTGAATATTTTTTTACTACTTCACAAATTCTGTCTGTACCGCATTTATGTTCTTTTGAGGTAATACAAGCTTCTACTTTAAGATTGTTTTTTACGAAATCAAATATTCTTTGATCTTCAGTAGCAACAATTATTTTATCTGCAAGCTTTGATCCTTTTGCTGCATTTATAACCCATTCAATCATTGGCTTGTCGGAAATCTTTGCAAGTGGTTTTCCTGGAAAACGTGTGCTTTCATACCGGGCTGGGATGATTATGGCAGTGGTCATGGTTAAGCTATTTAGCGTAATCCTACTTTACTTTCTACAATTGGTAGGATTTCTTCCATTGTATGAAATACTTTTTTAAGTAATTCACAAACTTGTTCTGGTTTCATAGTAGGTTCTGCATCATCACCTTTTTTCTTTACTGAGCTGTTTATGTAGGCTACTACAATATCTTTCGCTGCTTTTAATTTTTCTTCGCTTGAAACATTTTTTAAAATTGACATGCTTTTTCCTCCTGCAAAATAAGATAGCACATTTTTTCCATTGTAATTTTTTCACAAAAGGACTTACATTTTTTTGCTTACCCTATGCCCACGCTCCATGTCCGCTTCGCTTCCAAATTACGCTTAGGGCATAGGGTTCGCTTAGTAAGTCCTTTTATAAAGGAAATACTATATAATAATCCCCATGCCAAAGAAAAGAAAAACCAAACATAAAAAGAAAAAAATACTCGTTATTCATGGACCGAATTTGAATATGTTGGGAAAAAGAGAGAAGAAAATTTATGGCAAGATAAGCCTTGAGAAAATAGATTCTGGCTTAAAGTCTCTTGCAAAAGAACTTAATGTTGAGCTTATTTCCAAGCAATCAAATATTGAAGGCGAGCTTGTGAATTTTATTCAGGGAGCTGCAAAGAATGAAACATCAGGAATACTCATTAATCCAGCAGCATATACGCATACCAGTATTGCAATCAGGGATGCAATTCTGGCTACCAAATTACCTGCAGTTGAAGTACATATTTCAAATATCTATCAAAGAGAAGAATTTAGACATAAGTCTTTGACAGCTCCTGCATGTATAGGACAAATTACAGGGTTTGGTAAGATGAGTTATCTCTTGGGTTTGATGGCATTGGTAAATAGGATTTGAAATTTATCGACACAGCAAAAATAAAAATCTCATCTGGTAAAGGTGGGAATGGAATTGTTGCATGGCGAAGAGAAAAATTTGAGCCTCATGGCGGACCAGCTGGTGGAGATGGTGGTCGGGGTGGAAATGTTTATATTCAGGGAGACACCGGACTTGGAACTTTATTAGACTTTAAATACAAATCTATTTTTAAAGCAGGTGATGGACAAAAAGGTGGTCCAAAAAATATGTCTGGAAAAGCTGGGGAAGATCTTCTTATAAAGGTTCCTTGCGGCACTATAGTGCGTGATTGTGAGAGTGGAGAAATTATAGCAGATATTATAAATGAAAATCAAAAAATATTGCTGGCAGAAGGTGGGCGTGGAGGAAGAGGAAATTCCCATTTTGCTACAAGCAAGAGACAATCTCCGCATTTTTGTGAACCTGGTGAACCTGTTATTGACAGAGAGCTTGAGCTTGAGCTAAAGCTTATTGCTGAGGTTGGAATTGTAGGGATACCAAATGCAGGGAAGTCTACACTTATAAGTGTCATCAGCTCTGCAAAACCAAAAATTGCAGATTACCCTTTTACTACACTAGTTCCAAATTTGGGGGTAGTAAGAAAACCAGATGGGGATGGAATTGTTATTGCTGATATTCCAGGATTAATAGAAGGAGCATCAGAAGGTATTGGCTTAGGTCATGATTTTATCCGTCATATAGAAAGAACAAGATTGCTGATTCATATTATTGATGCTGCTGGAGTTAACGGGACAAATCCTGAAGATGCATACAAAATTATTCAAAATGAACTGAAAGAATATGATAAGTCCCTTATAAAAAAGAAACAGTTACTTGTTTTAAATAAAATAGATCTTTTGTCTGAAAAAGATTGTAAAAAACTGAAAGAATATTTTAAAAAGAAAAAGCTAAGCCCGATCTTTATTTCTGCTGCAACAAAGAAAAATGTTGATTCTCTTTTAAATGAACTGTTTAAATTTCTTGAAAAAAATCCTAAAAAAGAGGAAGAAGAAATAGTCCAAACGTTCTATGATCCACAAGCTACAGATCATAAATTAGATAATTTTGTGGTTCTTAAGGATAAAAAAATATTGTATGTTGAGGGGAAAAAAATAGAAGGACTGCTTTCAGTGACTGATTTAAAAGATTTTCAGTCAGTGGCGCATTTAATGAGAGTGTTAAAAAGTATGGGTATTTTTACTGAGCTTGAAAAAAATGGTATTAAAGAAGGTGATACTGTTTATATTTCAGGGATAGAGTTTGAATATAGTCCAGAGACGATGGTTATAACATGACATAAGGATTGTTATAGAATATTACTTATGGAATTACTAAATTTTAATGGATCAAAAAATAACACAGTTGGAGTAGAGCTTGAATTCCAATTAATAGATCCAAATTCAAGAGAACTAACCTCAGCAACATCTAAGATATTAAAAGAATTAAATGGTTACCCTTACGTTAAACATGAACTCTTTGAATCTGTAATTGAAATAAATAGTGCCCCTTGTGTTAATACTGCTGATCTAAGAAATGATTTGAAAAAACATGTTCAGGTGCTTTATCAGGCTGCTTCAAAGCTGGGTGTGAAGCTAGGAATGGCAGGAACAAATCCTATCAGTAACTGGACTCGTCAAACCATTTCGCCGCTAAAAAGATATCAGGACATTGCAGATAAAATTCAAATGCCGGTAAAAAGAATGTTAATTTTTGGGTTGCATGTACATGTAGGTGTGCAGTCAGGAGATGAAGCAATTGCAGTAAAATCAGGTCTTATGGATTACCTGCCGCATTTACTTGCCTTATCTGCTAGTTCACCGTTTTGGGTAAAAAGAGATTCTGGCATGGAGTCATACAGGGTAAAAATCCTTGAAACATTACCTACCACGGGACTACCTTTTAAATTAAACAACTGGGAAGAATTTTCTGAGCTGGTTTATGTGTTGAAAAAAGCAGGAACTATAGAATCTATTCGTGAAATCTGGTGGGATATAAGACCTCATCCTGATTTTGGAACAGTTGAGATAAGGATTTGTGATGCTGTGCCATTGCTGGATGATGTTATATCTATTGCTGCATTAATCCAGTCATTGGTTACATTCCTTGCAAAGAAATATCGCTCAGGAGAAGAAACGGGTCATCTTCCTTCCTTTTTAATCAGGGAAAACAAATGGCGTGCTGCAAGATATGGTGTGGATGGGAAACTAATCATTAATAACCTTGGAGATACGGTACCCATAAAGCAGGCTGTAGAAAGACTTTTAGCTGAATTGACTCCGACAGCAAAAGAATTAAAAATAGAAAGTGATTTATTAAATATAAATAAAATATTTGAGCGCGGCACAAGCAGTAAAAGACAAAGAAAAGTTTACACTGAAACAAAGGGTGACTGGAATCTTGTAGTTGATAGTTTGATTAATGAATTTGAAGAAAGCTGGAATCTGAAGACCCTTGTTGCTTCTTAATATATGTTTCAGGCTCATTTAGTAATTGTAGGAAAAGTTCAAGGAGTATTCTATAGAGCTTCATGTCTAGAAGTAGCTCAGGAATTAGGTTTAACTGGATGGGTTAAGAATCTTTTGGATGGAAATGTAGAAGTTTTAGCTCAGGGAGAAAAAGAAAAAATTGAAAAGTTGATTGAGTGGTGCAGAAAAGGACCGCAGGGGGCGAAGGTTAGTAGTGTTGAGACAGACTGGCAGTCTATTCTGGAGCAAGCTCCTTCTTTTGATATTGCAGGATAGAACTATCTATGTATGATTTGATATTATTTCATGAGTTGCTGTTAAGTGTTCAATAAGTAATCTCCTAAGTAAAGGAGTCTCTATCCCCAATATTGTGGCAAACTTTTCCTCATTATCCGAAGTTAGTTTAGGGTGTTCGCCTTCTCTAACATAAGGTTCTGCTTTTCTTGCGGCGGCAGTTAACATTACTAAGAATTTAAAAACCGCTTCTAATTTTTGTTGTTCATCTTTTGTTAAAGAGTTAGTAGCTTTTATTACCTCAAGAGGATTTTTATCTTCTATACCTGTTTTTGCTCGGACTAACCAGGTAAATAATTCTACAACTCTTGTCCCATCATCTTTTGGATCAAAGTCTTGAATTGTTGACCCGTTAGATAGTCTTATGTTTAATGCTTGAAGTTTTTCTCTCAAAGGACCTTCTAATAAATCTCTTGTAATCTCCAGGGCTATCGAATCCTGACAAGTTTGCGGTGTGACTAGTCTGGCTTTTGAAGCTTCTTGTAACCTGTTAAAGGACCCTCTATCTCCATAAACAAATTCAATGTCTCTTAATATGGTTGGCATTATTGAAGGGGTTGACCAGCTCATATTAAATTCAGGATCATAAGTTTGTCTTGTAGGTTGTAAAAGCTTTTCTTTTGCTTCTTCTGGAGGAACATGAAAATCATTAATTTCTGACATTATTTCATCTACTTTAAAAGGCAGCTCTCTTTCATCAATGATTTTCTTTAATTTGAACGCTATTTCTTTTTGAAGTGCTTGAGCATATGGGATTGATTCTTTGTTTGAAGGGAAAACTAAAAAATCTATATCAGAGCCAGGCATTAATGTGTTTCTTGCAAGACTTCCAGCTTTTACAATAAATATGTCTCTTTTATAACTTGATTCAGCTAGTGGAGTACCGTTTTTAATCTTTCCGCTTATTAAGTAATTTGAAGGATCGTTTGGGTAGTGATCTGTTTCTCCACTATATAAAGGTACACTAACAATTCCTTTTTTGTTAAGACTCTTGGATGTTTCAAGGATAGCTTCATTAAGAATATCTGTTGCAGTAGAATTTGTTTTTTCCCATAATGAATGAAGGTCGTTAGGAGTTAGTCTTTTAGCTAAACTTAAAGCAACTCCATTTGTTGTTTGTAAGGCATCCATCATTGTGATATTAACAATTTGAGGTTAAGTGTAGGAGTTTATTAGAAAAATTTAATTTTATTAAGATGGTTAAACTTAATCTTGTTAACTATTATAATCTACACAAACCTAAACTTACTCCATCTAAGTGCCTGGTACAGGAGCAAAATTAAGAATGCACAAATTACAGGAATAAAAGTAACCTCTGTCTTTTGAGGTATAAGTTTTATAGTCTTTTTGATCTTTTTGTAGATTTTATTCATGTCCTGAAAATTTTGTGCATTAAAGTAATAACCGCCAGTAATTGAAGTGATTTCTCTAAGAGTAAACTCATCCAGTCTTGTCAGAATACCACCCCTGATGATTGTGCCAAGAGGGTTTCCAATGCCTATTGAATGGATCGTTATATTATTTACTTTTGCTTGTGCTGCTGCAAAAACAGGATCAGCTCCTACATTTGCTTCACCGTCAGTTATTAAAATTACTATTTTGTCAAAGTTATTTTTAGACTTTCTATTTAGTGAATTATCCAGAGATAATACCTCGATGCCACCTAAGATTGCATCTCCAATTGCAGTGCCTGGCTCAAGTTTTCTTACGCTAAGTTTGTCCAGAATATTTAAAGTCTGTAATTTGTCAAGAGATGGATTTACCAGCATTTTTACATTTCCACTAAATAATCCAAGCCCAAGTTGAATTCCTTTCGGAAGGTCAAGGATAAATTTCTTTGCTGCATCTTTTGCTGCAGTTATTCTGTCTGGTTCAATGTCGCTTGCTTCCATGCTGATTGAAACATCCATAAGCAGTAAAATTTTTGTATCCCTCATGGGAACGTAAATGGTACTCATTGGTCTGCTGATAGCTAAAATTAAAAAACTTAAAACAAGAGATTTTAAAATTAATGGTGTATGTTTAAAGAGATCAATCTTTTTTGACTTAGATATTGATTCTGCAAGAATTCCTAAATTTCCAAATGGAATAATGTCTTTTGTCTTTTTTCTTTCAAAGTAAAAGTGCAAAAGTATATAAAGTGGTACTAGTAACAAAAAACACAAAGCTTCTGGGTAAATGAAACTCATATCTTAGTATTATAAATCGACTCACGTCATTCTGAGCATAAGCAAAGAAGCAATCCCGATCTAACTTGCGCAAATTGTTTGGGATTGCCACACCTCACTTCGTTCGGCTCGCAATGACACGATTTACGTAGGCGCAATTGACGGTCTGCCGACTTTTGATGTTTGTGCTTTTCTTTCTTTAATTTTTTGCCAGACAGTTCTTACAAGTAATTCTTTTGTTTCTACAGATAGAAATCCTGACTTTTTTAATATATCTGACAATTCAGTAAGATAATCAACCGCTTTTACTGTCAATGTAAGTAGAGGCGTTGCATGCAACGCCCTTACAGGAATATAGTCACAAATAATTGTATTTAAAAACTGTTCATATAAATGAGTCCAGCCAGGATTTGCAAGAAGTTCAATAAGGTAATTGTCCTCTGATTTCTTTTGAATCTCGGCCCAGCCAATTATTAAACCTCTTGATTTATCAATTACTACAATTGAATCCTTTTTTTGCTTAAAATATTCTTTTGATTTTCCTAAGGCAGGTCTTAAATCAGGCGGTATGGATGAAACTTCAAGTTTTTCCAGTTCATTTAGATCATTTTTTGTTTGTGCCCTGATAATAAAGTCCTTACCTAAAGACGTTACATTCAGCGTATCTGTAGTTATATCCTTCTCGTAAAAATAAACTTTTGCATATCTTCTGAAACCGCATTGGTGAAAAAGAGAAAGCGCAGGTGTGTTTTGTGAATCAATCTCTGCCAAAAAATGCTCTATCCCATGTCCTCCATAAACGGAAAGTACATATCGTAAGAGTTCTTCTCCCACCCCTTCATTTCTAACCTCATCCAGAACAAATACTTTATGGATCAGCCAGGAGTTATTTGGCTTGGAAAAACATTCTAAATTTACATATCCTAAAATGTTATTTTCATCTACAGCAAGGTGAACACTTGGAACAAATCTTAGATTATATGGGAGCAGGTTCTGAAATATAAAGCTAAGTTTATTAAGAGGTGTTTGGTTAATTTGTTTAAAAGCTATATTGTCTTTGAAGAGCTCAGAAAGCTTCTTTATGTCATTTACATTAGGAGTTCTGATTTTGAACATACAAATTATTTTAACGCATTGTATAATAAAAAAAGCTCCTATGAAAGAAGCTGCGACAAAAGGAGAAAACATGAGCACAACTATGACACAACCAAGAATGAACACATCTAAAAATCCATCAAATGAAGAAATCTTAAAACTTGCAAAAGAAAATGATGTCAAGTTTGTCAGAATGCAGTTTATAGATATTTTTGGCATTGTAAAAAACCTTGCTATTCCTGTAGGGCAATTACAGAAAGCACTTGATAACGAGTTAATGTTGGATGGAAGTTCTGTAAAAGGATTTCAGAGAATTGAAAAGTCTGACCTTTATTTCTACCCTGATAAAAGAACATTTAGAATTCTTCCATGGCGACCATCTGAAGGTCGTGTTGCAAGGCTGGTTTGTGACATATATGATCCTGAGGGTAAGCCATTCCCAGGCTGTCCAAGAAATAATTTAAAAAGAGTTTTAGCTCAGGTTGAGAAAGAGCTTGGCTATACTATGAACGTAGGACCAGAATGTGAATTTTTCTTATTTAATAAAGATGCAAATGGTAATCCTACGATTGATCCTAGTGATGTAGCTGCATACTTTGATGTGGAGCCGCTTGATATAGGACAGTCAGTCAGAAGAGAAATAATTTATACTCTTGAAGAAATGGGTTTTGAAATCGAAGCCTCTCACCATGAAGTAGCTATTGGTCAGCATGAAATTGATTTTAAATATGAAGAGGCGCTAAGTGCAGCTGATAATATTGCTACATTCAGATGGGTTACAAAAGCAGTAGCTGCTAAACACGGTATGCATGCTACTTTTATGCCAAAGCCTATTTTTGGTCAGAACGGTTCAGGGATGCACTGTAATCAGTCACTTTCAAAAGACGGGAAAAATATTTTCTTTGATGCTGGAACACCTGACAAATTAAGTAAGGAAATGAAATGGTATATTGGCGGACTTTTAAAACATATTCGTGGTATCTGTGCCATTACTAATCCGCTTGTGAATAGTTATAAGAGACTTGTACCTGGCTATGAAGCACCGGTTTATATTGCATGGTCTCCAGGAAACAGATCAGCACTTTGCAGAGTACCTGATAAAAGAGGAAGTTCTACGCGTGTAGAACTTAGATCTCCTGATCCAGCAGCAAATCCATATTTGGTAATTGCTTGTATGTTAATTGCAGGTCTGGATGGCATGAAAAATAAAATTGAACCGCCAGCTCCAGTTAACAGAAACATCTACCACTTAACCCCAAAAGAAAAAGTTGAACTAAAGGTAGATAGCCTACCGGGCACACTTGAAGAAGCTCTTAGGGAATTTGAAAAAAGTAAAATTGCTGAAGAAGCTTTAGGCCCACATATTTATTCCCAGTTTAAAGAACTTAAATGGGATGAATGGGATCAATATAGAATCCAAGTAACTGGCTGGGAAGAAAACAGATATCTGAGGACTTATTAGAACCCAGTTCTTCCTTAAAATTCAATAATTCACGGGTGTGTTCTGGGTAACGTCATTGCGAGCCTTCGAAGAAGGCGTGGCAATCTCCTAACGTTATGAGATTCCCACGTCGCTTTGCTCCTCGGAATGACGTAACTCGTTCTACCCTGTTTTGCTTAACGCGTCCGTGATTCAAAAAGTGTTAAATTTTAACTTATGTTGTTCAATTATAAAAAATTACTTAATCTTGAAATACCAAAAGAGCTTGAACCCTTAATTCAGGATCAAGTAGAAAAGACATTGCTCAGGGCTATAAATGGACTTGAGTTTGTTATTAAAAAAGATATAAGACCACCATCAAATGCAAATAAAAAACTTCTTTACCAAGAGAAATATATTTCTCTTTATCACTACCTGCCAAAAAATGAAAATGTTTACAGTGTTCCTGTTGTGCTTGTGCCGCCTTTAATGGTTTCTACTGATATTTTTGATCTCGTTCCTGAGCATAGTCTGGCAAATATATTAATTGAAAATGGATTTAATGTTTATCTTGTGGATTTTGGAAAGCCAGATCAAAATGATGCTCACTTAAAAATCGATGATTATGTTTTAAATTTTTTATATCGTACTATTCATATGTCAAAAAAACACTCAAATGCAGAGCATATGACTTTACTTGGATACTGTCTGGGAGGGACTTTCAGTACTATTTATGCAAGTGTTTCCATTGACATAAAAAATGATATTAAAAATGTAATTAATATTGCAGGACCGATTGATTTAAAACATCTTTCGTTTTTTAATTTGCTATTTAAACCATTTAAAAAAGAATGGTTTGCTGTGGCTGATAAATTTGGTGGACTTCCAAAAGAACTTCTGACATTTATTTTTAAAGTAGCAGACCCTACAAGCTATTTAAGAAGACCGCTTCAGCTAATTAACAAAGCATGGGATAGAGATTTCCTTATAAAATTTCAGGCTTTAAATAACTACTTTAATAATTTTCAGAATCTTCCTGCTGCTACATTTAAACAATGCTTTGAAATTATTTCATCAAATGATTTAGTCTCTGGGAAATTAAAACTTCTGGATCAAAATATTAACCTTTCAAATTTACAGGCAAATTATTTAGCCTTTGGTGGCTCAAATGATACATTTATTCCACCTGATTCTGTAAGAGCTGTACAGAAACGTATTTCATCAAAAGATTTCCAGTATATGGAGTTTCCTTTTGGACATTTGTCAATTATGGGAAGTGAAAGAGCTAAAAATACAGTGTGGAAAACTTGTGTTGATTGGTTGAAGACAAGAAGCGGGGAATTGGTAAGTATTGATTTAAGAAGTAATGCTAGTGTAAACTAACTTTAATTGATTTGTTCTTATAAAATATTTAAGGAGTATTAAAATGCAATTAGTTAGAATTGGTGTTCCATCTTTAAAACAGGATCCTGAATTAATAAGAGAGTTAGCAGCTCTAATGAAGACAGGAAGTCTTATTAATATCAAAGATAGTACAGTTCCAGAATTTACTGTTGACAATTTCCCTGAAGATATATTCCTCAAATTGAAACAAGCACATGGACTTTCTGAAGATTTTGGAGATTATATTTTTTGTGTAGTTCCATCTGAGTTTGGAGAAAGAGGAGAAAATTGGAATTTATACATATCAGGTAAGGAAAATATAACTATAGTAGAAATTAATTTAGAAAAAGGTCTCATAGGAGATAATATTTCGCTAGGCGATGCTCTTTTAGAAGCTATACGAGATAAAAAAGAACAAATAGATTTGATGTAAGCCTGCTAAAATATTCCTGTGCCAAAAACATTTAAATTAAAAGTAATTACACCAAATGCAGCAGTATTAGATACTAATGTAGAACAAATTATTGCCCGATCTGTTGATGGTGAAATAGGGATTCTCCCAGATCATATTCCAGTGATTACACCGCTTAGCATTGCACCATTTCAATACTGGGAAGCTGGAGAAAGAAAAGTTGCAGCTGTTTTAGGCGGTATGATGGAAGTTTCAAAAGAAGGTGTAACTGTTATTTCAGACCATGCTGCACTTGCAGAAAATATAGATACTGTAATTGCTGAGAAAGAAAGAGAACAGGCTCAGGCAAAATTAGCTCAGAAAAAAGATAAAGTGGATATTCAGAAAGCTGAAATGGAACTAACAAGATTGCTTGTAATGCTTGAAGCAGTGGAGTTGGCTAAGAGATTAAAAAATACTAGGGTGGGATAAGTTCTGTGTCATTGCGAGGAGGCACAAAGTGCCGACGTGGCAATCTCATAATGTTAACAAAGTCTTTAGATTTTAATTGAAAGATTAAAAGAAAATAAATTAATTTAGCTAAATTAGATGAGATGTTATTCTATTGAGAAATAAGATTTTATAAGTAATATGGAGTGTTCTAAGTTAAATGAAACTAACCCAAATTACAAGTCAACCAAACTTCCAACCATTGATTGGAGAAGATCCTTCAAGGAAAACAAGTAAAAGAAATGCAAAAGAAAATCTTGATTTAGCTTATGTAAATGATCCAGTAGGTGGTAGTGGGCCTGGAAATGACAAAGGTAAAACACCACTTAGTACAGATGCTGGAAAAATATTTCAAATGGAGACTGTAGGAGTAAATCCTGCACTTGGGCTTTTAAGTCCTGAGAAAAGACTATTAGCAGTATCGGAGCCAATTAATTTTGAAGGGGATATTAAGGGGATTGTTAGTCTCTTATTGAATCCAGACCCTGGTGTTAGAGCACAAGCAGCATATACATTAGGAAATATTGAAGCAAATGGAGCAGAGGAAGAATTAAAGAGAGCATTAACTAGTGATGAAGATGCAAATGTTAGAACAGTTGCGGCATATGCATTAGGAAATATTCGAGCAAATGGAGCAGAGGAAGAATTAAAAAGAGCATTGGCTGATGAAGATGAAAGTGTTAGAGCAGCGGCAGCATATACATTAGGAAATATTCGAGCAAATGGAGCAGAGGAAGAATTAAAAAGAGCATTGATTGATAAAAATGCAGATGTTAGAGAAGCTGTAGCTTGGGCATTAGGAAATATTGAAGCAAAAGGGGCAGAGAAAGAATTAAAAAGAGCATTAACTGATGATGAAGATGCAGAAGTTAGAGAAGCTGCAGCATATGCATTAGGAATGATTGAAGCAAAAGGGGCAGAGAAAGAATTAAAAAGAGTATTGGCTGATAAAAATGCAGATGTTAGAACATCAGCAGCTTGGGCATTAGGAAATATTGAAGCAAAGGGAGCAGAGGAAGAATTAAAGAGAGCATTAACTAGTGATGAAGATGAAAGTGTTAGAGCAGCGGCAGCATATGCATTAGGAATGATCAAAGCAAAAGGGGCAGTACCAGCGTTGAGAAGAGCATTAAGTGATAAAAGTAAAGAGGTCCGAGAAGCGGCAAAAAAAGCTTTGGATAAAATTAATTCAGGGAAATAATAACCAATCTTCTCTCAACACCATTTATTTCTTTCGAAAATATTTGTAATGGCAGGGTAATCCTGCCATTACAGGTTTTCTCCATTATTTTTTTTGCATCATTTATTTCATCCTCAATGTTTTTAGATTTATATGCCAGTAAATAACCACCTGGTTTTAAAATTGGGATAGCGTATTTAATTAGATCTTTTAATTTTGCAACAGCGCGGGCAGTGATGAAATCGTATTTTATGTTTGTCTGTAGAGACGTTGTATGCAACGTCTCTACACACGCATTAATAATTTCTACGTTTTTTATATCCAATTCCTTTACAAGATGCTTTAAAAAATCTGCCTTTTTTTTAATCGATTCTGATAAAGTAAATTTCCATTCTGATTTCATTATTGAAAGTGGGATAGCAGGGAAGCCACCACCAGAACCAATGTCCAAAACGTTTGTAGAGACGTGATTTATCACGTCTAATTTTTCAATTTCAGGTAAAAACAAAATTGAGTCCAAGAAATGTTTCTCAATTATGGAACCCTCTCCTTTGCGGGATATTAAATTAATCTTTTTATTCCATTCTATTAATATTTCATGATACTTTTTAAAAAGCTCCAGTTGATTATTATTGGTTTCAATGTTGTAGCTTTTAGCTAAAGACTTAAAATCTTCAAATGTGGCAGATTGCTTTATTTCCATATTGTTATCATATATTTTGCTTTAGAATTTGTGCAGTATAATAAAGTCCAGTAATTACTCAGCGAGTGTTAATTTAAATAGCTAACTTTATTATGAGGAAAGGTTTTGTTCCGCCTTAGGCGGACAAAACCTGTAAAATGTATTATGAAGTACTGTGGGTGCATTATGGAAAGCCTGACAAGCGAAGGATGAGCGAGGAGGGCGGTGAAAAATGGACGAAAATATTACCTCAGTTTTAATAGAAAAGAGGAGTTTTAATCCACCAAATGACTTTGTAAAACAAGCAAATCTAAACAAAGACGAATATAACAGATTGATTTTAAAAGCAAAAACTGACCTTGAGGGTTTTTGGGCAGAACTAGCTGAAAAGAATATATTCTGGTTTAAAAAGTGGGAAAAAGTTTTAGAGTGGAATGAGCCGTTCAGTAAATGGTTTGTTGGCGGTAAAACAAATATTTCATATAACTGCCTGGATAGGCACTTAGAAAAAAAGTCTAATAAAAAAGCATTAATCTGGATTGGTGAAGATGGTGAAAGAAGAGAGCTGACATATAGAGAACTTTTTAATGAAGTATGCAGGCTTAGTAATGTCCTCATAAAACTTGGAGTAAAAGAATCAGACTGTGTCGTTATTTATATGCCGCTTATTCTTGAAGCCGTTGTAGCGATGCTTGCATGTACAAGAATTGGGGCTATTCACAGCGTGGTCTTTGGCGGCTTTAGTAAAGAAGCACTTTCTGACAGAATTAATGATTCAAAAGCAAAGATTGTAATTACTGCAGATGGTGGTTATCGTCGGGGAGAGGTTGTTCCTTTGAAATTAAATGTAGATGAGGCATTGCAGAAATGTTCAAGTGTAGAAAAAGTAATTATAGTGCAGCGAACAAAAAATAAAATTAAAATCAAGGCTGATCGGGATCTTTGGTACCATGAACTTCTTTCAAAAGAAAGCGAGGTTAATGAACCTCGCCTTCTGGATTCTGAGCATCCTTTATTTATTCTTTATACATCAGGTACGACAGGTAAACCAAAAGGGATTTTACATACTACAGCAGGATATTTACTTTGGACTACCGTTACTACAAAATGGGTTTTTGACATAAAAGATAATGATATTTACTGGTGTACTGCAGACATTGGCTGGGTTACAGGACATAGCTATGTGGTCTATGGTCCATTGAGTAATGGAGCAACTGTTCTGCTTTATGAAGGAGCACCAAATTATCCAGACTGGGGAAGATTCTGGAAAATTATTCAGGAAAATAAAGTCAGTGTTTTTTATACTGCACCTACTGCAATTAGAGCATGTATGAAAGCAGGAGTTGAATGGGTAAAAAAATATAATCTTTCAAGTTTGAGACTTCTTGGATCAGTAGGTGAGCCGATAAATCCAGAAGCCTGGATGTGGTACCACAAAAATATTGGAGTTGAAAAATGCCCAATAGTTGATACCTGGTGGCAGACAGAAACAGGCGGTATTTTAATTTCTCCGCTTCCTGGAATTACTGTTACAAAGCCAGGTTCAGCGACACTTCCACTTCCTGGAATTTTTGCATCTGTTGTAGATAAGAATGGTAAAGAAGTAAAATCTGATGAAGGTGGTTTTCTAGTTATAAAAAAACCATGGCCTTCAATGCTAAGAACTATTTACGGTGATGATGAGCGTTATAAACAAACTTACTGGAGTAAATTTAAAAACTCAGTCCTCAATCCTCAATCCTCAGTCCTGTATTTCACCGGTGATGGAGCAAGAAAAGATAAAGATGGATATTTCTGGTTACTTGGCAGAGTGGACGATGTAATAAAAGTTTCAGGGCATTTATTAAGTACTATGGAAGTAGAATCTTCTCTAGTTAGTCATCCTGCTGTAGCAGAAGCCGCAGTAGTAGGTTACCCACATGAAATAAAAGGTGAAGCACTATGTGCATTTGTGGTTTTAAAAAATAATGTCACTGCGAGGAGCGATAGCGACGAAGCAGTCCCGATCGGGATTGCTTCGCCTTTGGCTCGCAATGACATAAAACTTTCTGAAGAATTAAAAAATCATGTTTCAAAACAAATTGGTCCGGTTGCAAAGCCTGATCAGATAAGATTTACAGAAAATCTCCCAAAAACAAGATCTGGGAAAATTATGCGCAGGCTTTTACGTGATATAGCAAGTGGTAAAGAAACAGTGGGAGATACTACTACGCTGGAAGATATCAGCGTGCTGGAAAAATTAAGGACGGAAGAAGAATAAGTATTAACTTCCTGATTTAACAAATTCTTTAGAAAGATTTAATTTTTAAATGCTTTTCAATATTGTAAAATCATTGCCATTGGTAAAAATTAATTGTTCGATTTTTTTAAGGAGATTATATGGATGCAATAACTGTAACAAATGCAAGTTTAGGTTTAAGAAAGCCGGTTCTTCAATTAAAGAATCCAGAGTCATTAAAAGATACTGATTTAGTAAATTCAGGAGATAGGCTAAGAATTTTATTCTGTTCTTTTGAAGAAACACTTGAGGGCTTAAAATTGTCACCAGGAATAGCAGTTATTCCATCCCTTAGTTTTTTAGGTAGAGAATATACACGTGCAATTGCAGTTAAGTTAGTTGGGGATGAAGGAAATTTACACCCGGGTGAAGCAGCAATATTTAAGGTTGATATAGATGAAAAAACAGGATTTAATGAATCAAGATTTGGAATTGGCAGATATGAAGAAGGGAGTTTCATTATTCCTCCTGATAATTATAGGCATGCACAAAAGCCTGTAACTGTAGCTACTCTAAAAGCAGAGTTTAAGAAATTTTTAGATGCAACTTTACCAAAAGTTCTTGAGTGGGATGAACAATATGCACAATCAGAATTTGATGGAATCCGCCCAAGTCATCATCTTTCAGATTGGCTTATTGTTAGAATGCTAAATAACTTGCCTGATGAAAGTAATGTTACTGTTGGTGGTGAAGAAGTAGATGTAGGTGATGCAAGAGCATTTGCAGCAGAAGCTTTGATTAGAGCGACAAAAAGAGATAAAGATACAGTTGAATTATATATGGTGCCCTAAGTAGAAGTTTACTTTCTCAAACAAACAATTCTATCTATTTGTAATCCCTGACCATTAGTTAAAAATGAAGAGTTGTACCTCTTTGTAGGTGGGATATCGTCGTTAATTATAAGATCTATTTCAAATCCTGCTTTTTCAGCTTCAGTTGTAATTACATCACTTGTTCTGATTATTATTTTTTCATTTCCAGATTTTTTAGTAACATCGCCTACTACTACAAATGCTCTTTTTCCAGGCTTTAGCACTCTGTAAGCTTCTCTTAGAAAGAGATACATTGCCTGAGAATATTTTTCATAACTTGATGTTTGTGTAGTTTGTTTTCTTACATCTTTAAAATCAAAGCCTAAAAGCCACTCACGAAGCCAATTATCCCAGGCATAGCTCTGAGCAGTGAAATAAGGTGGTGAGGTTACTATTAAATCAAATTTTTCTTCCCAACTTTTTGATAATTCCTGTGCTTTTCCAAGATATGCTTTTCCGGATACACGTGCTACTCCTGTGCTCTGTAAACAAAGTGATTTTTCAATCATGCACTGTATAACATTTCTGTCTGGCTTTTTTAAGTTATGTTTTTTTGCATAGTTTTTTGTATAGTTTGGTGCCATTGAAAATGAATGTGAACATGGCAGGCTTAAGCTGTAACTTGATGAACCATGAAGTATTCCAATCAATACTCCAAGCCAGTACTGTGCAAGTTGTTCTTTTTTTGTTTTGGCGTTATGAGAAATATTACCGATTTCATAATTGAAGTTGTTTGCATCAAACCCAAAATCTTTCATTAATCGTTCTCTTATAACTAAAATTTGAGCTAGTGTTTTTGTAGAGAAGAAAATTTTTACATCAGGATGTACATCTTTTATATTTTCGTCTGATATTCCAAATCTTATAGATTTTAAATATTCAACAGCTTCCTTGTGTTTTATAGTATTAACTTTTGCACCTGTTAAAACATATGCTTCAGGAGTTACATCTACTCCAAATCCAATCCGATCAAGTAAACATGCCTGATATGGAGCAGTACCTTTTCCAGAATAGGGATCCAAAACAAGATCACCTATTTTTGAGAAGTTATTAATGAAATAATCTGCAAGGGCAGGTGGGAAAGAACCGGATCTGGAAGCCATACTGTGCATTGGGTGCCCGTAGAGACGCCCTGCCAGGGCGTCTCTACGCCAGGTGTTATTAAGATGAAAGCTGCTTATATAGGGGTATTCAGAACCTTCAAATTTGTCATATGAAAGACTTTCTGTAGTTATTATTTTTTCTAAATCGTTTGATTTGGTTTTTAACATTGTTCTGAAATAAAACGGACCATGGTGTGTTTCTACAATGTCGAAAAAAATAAATTCATGGTTCCTTTTGAAATCCTTTTTTTGTGTGAGTTATCAGAAAGCATGAGCGATAATATTCAAAAAATATTTTTCAAATAGAGATAATAAATTTGTTCCGGTGAAGTTCCCGGTTATAATTCTGAAACTCTACCCAATTTTCTCAAGCTCTTGCCGCGAACAAACTTTTTTGCTTGTTTCACACAGTTCAACTGTGCAAAAAAGTGTTCGCTCGGCTTGAGAAAATTGAGGCAAATTTTTTTCAAGGTTTACTTTTGTTTTTTGGGAGTCTGTAAAGTTTTCGAGGATATAAGCGGGTGGCGCCGGAAGGGAAGGGTTCAGAGCGAGGAACTTGTAACGAAGCTCTGAAGGGCACCTGCAGGCGACAGGCCCCGCGCCGTAAAACATCCTCGATTTTTTTACAGACCCGTTTTTTTGCTTTTGGTATAATGGCTTTTCAAAGAGGATATGAGTTAACAATGGAGAATGAGGTAGCAAAATAATAATGTATCCAATTGGTTTAAATATTATTGTTACTATTTTTATGGTTTAAGTTTTACTTGGTGGATTGTGGTATTTGTCCTACTCTATGGAAAAAAACCCAAAGAAAGACATAAGAAAAAAGCCGGATAGACATATCTAGTCGCGAATAGATTTCAGTGAATTTTGTTTTATAAAGATAGAAGCTTGAAATGCTTGATTTTTTGTTTTTTTTAATACAATTATCTTGGTCTAATTAGTTAAACCAAGAACGAAAAACTTTAAGGAGCTTTTTAATTAAAAATGTTTTTTTCTGATGAAGAAAATTCTGCCAGTAGAAATTTTATTATTACAGCTGTAATTTGGCTGGTTATTGGAATGACTCTCGGTTTAACTGGTGCATTGGAATTTACTGCTCCTGATATGAGTACTGGTATCGCTCAGTTAACTTTTTCCAGAATAAGACCTGCACATGTTAACACTGTTGCTTTTGGCTGGCTGTCAATGGCAAATATTGGAATTGTTCTTTATATAGTTCCTACCCTGACCAGATCAAAATTATTTAGTAACAAACTTGCAAACTTTGTTTGTCTACTTTGGAATCTTGCTATTTTGTTTGGTGGGTTATGTCTGGTTAATGGTTATACGGAAGGCCGTGAATATGCAGAATATCCTGTTCCTATTGATGTAGTTGTAATTATTGGTTTGATATCGCTTTCATTTGTAGTTTATATGACTGCAGTAACAAGGACAGTAAAAAAACTTTACGTAAGTCTCTGGTATATACTTGGTGCTTTTTTCTGGATGCCGCTTGTGTATTTTATCGGGAATAGAACTTTTATAAGACTGGATGGTTTAAATGATGGAATTGTAAACTGGTTTTACGGACATAATATCTTAGGAATGTGGTTTACCACGCTTGGTGTTGGAATTGCATATTATATGATTCCAAAATTAAGCGGCCGTCCATTGTGGAGTCATAGTCTTTCTATGCTTGGTTTCTGGACAATTGCATTTTTCTATGCACCGACCGGAACTCACCATATTCTCCAGGCGCCTGTTCCTGAATGGTTGAAAGCACTTGCAGTAGTTTTTAGTGTTGCTCTTGTAATTCCAGTTATTACTGTGCTTACAAACTTTTTTATGACAATGAAAGGAAACTGGTGGCAGCTTGCAAATAATTTACCTCTGCGTTTTGTTTTAACCGGAGCGTTCTTTTATTTTGTTACCTGTATTCAGGGTCCTTTTCAGGCAACAAGATCAATTAACTGGTACCTTCACTTTACACAGTGGGTTGTAGGACATGCTCACGTAGCACTTCTTGGTACATTTACATTTTTTGATTTTGGAGCTATTTATTATATTTTGCCAAGAATTTTAAAGAGACAAATTTATAGTGTTGCTTTAGCAAGAGCACATTACTGGTTTACACTGATTGGGTTTTTAATCTTTTTTGCTGCAATGACAATTGGCGGACTAGTTCAATCTGCAGGATGGCACTTAGGAATTCCAGTCAGTCAGTGGGGACTTGAAATGCCTCCATACTGGGTATTCCGTGCAATTGGTGGAAGTATGATGTGGTTTGGAAATGTTTTATTCCTTATAAATGTAATCCAAACAGCAAGAGGTATTAAACCGCTTGATTCTCCAGATATTGAACCAGCAATGTCACCGGCAAAGGGATAAAGTTATGAAAACAGATAGGTCGACAATTGAGAATGCAAGCGAAGGTTTGTCTATATACGACAAACCGGAGCGTCAATTTCATGAGACCGCAAAAAGCGGAATGATTTGTGTAGGCAAAAGCCGTAGCAAATCATGGAGCGCTATATAAAAAATGAATCCAAACAACAAAAGTTATATTCTTCCTGCAATAGTAATTTTGTTTTCATTTAGCATGATTATTTTTTCTACTGTACTTTTGCCAAATATGATTTTTAAACCAACACCTTCTGAATTTGCTGTGAAATATACACCCCAGGAAGCACGTGGAAGAAAAATTTATATGAGAGAAGGTTGTGTTTATTGCCACAGTCAGTTTGTAAGACCGCAGGATAGAGACTTTGGCCCGCTTGTTATGGCTGGGGATTATGTCTATGAAACACCAAATTTATTAGGGACGATTAGAACTGGTCCAGATCTTTCAAATGAAGGTGGTAAACATCCTGATGCATGGCACCTTGCACATTTTAAAAATCCAAGAACAGTAACGCCTGGCTCAGTAATGCCTCCTTTTGTTTATTTAAAAGATGACGAGATGAAAGCACTTATTGCATATGTTCAATCAATAGGGAAAAAGAGACTTGTAAAATACAATCGTATTTATCATCCTGATGAACTAGACAAAATTCTCGAAAAAAGAAAAGTTGATGTAAATAGTTCTGCTGCTGCAAATGCAGGAAGAGGGATCTATCAGCAAAACTGTGCTACATGCCATGGTACTCATGGACTTGGAAATGGTCCAAATGCAATTGCTATTGGTAAAAAACCGGCAAACTTTTCAAGATCATTTTATAAAGATTATGATGATGTAACCTGGTTCTGGAGAGTCTCTGAAGGTGTTCCTGGAACCAGGATGCCGCAGTGGGGGAAATTGCTTACTGCTGAACAAAGATGGTATCTTGTAGCATTTCTAAAAACACTGCCAAGAGAAAATGAAGTTTATCCAAAAGGATATGAAAATCTTGATGCTGAAAAATGGGTTCAGCAAAATATGATTTCTGAAGCAGAATTAAATTCTCAAAAACCTGCAATGATTATTGGAACTAAAGGACTGCCACCTAGCGGAGGAGGACATTAATATGAACGTAACAGCAGAAGAAGTAATTCATGACTTAATATCAAGACCAGGGCTAGGGATGTTTGCATGGTTATGTTTTGTATTTTTTATAGCAGCTTTTATTATTTTTATCTGGGCTTTAAAGTCGGGGCAAATGACTGATGTTGAACAGATGAAATTTGACATGTTAGAAGATAACCCAAAGAAGGAGGTTCATAACAATGGTTGAAGAGATAAAACATGAATATGAACCGCTTTGCCAAGTGCCTCAGGTTACTAAGCCTGAAGAGTACAGAATGGGTGAACATAAGCCTCCTATGTTTTTGGTTGTATTGTTTTTTCTTGTTTTTGTGTGGGCAATGATTTCATGGATTCCGTTTTTTGGATACTAGAGGTGTAAGGGCAGACCTGCGTGTCTGCCCGAATTGGAGATGATAATAAATCAAAATGAAAAATAAGGAGCAAATAGTAGGGATCTTAAAAACAATTACACTTGTAATATCCATAATGTTTATAGGGCTTTTAATTACTGCCTGCCAGTCAAATTTGAATATTAATAAAGTAGCATTACCATCAGAACAAAAACCATTAATCAGTCAAAAAGGGACTAAGGAAGATTTTGCATATCCTACAAAAGATCCATCGATAGTGGAAGGTAAAAAACTATTTGGTCAGAATTGTGCTTCATGCCATAGTTTTGGAAGCCAGGCCGGGAAGAATGTGTTCACCCTTAAATACATAAACAGTGTTACTCCTTCTCACTTGTTTAAAACCATTACAAACAGTGATAAGCATGAATCATTTAAAGATAAATTAACAATACAGGAAAGATGGAATGTAGTAATGTACCTTCGTTCTGAACTTTTTGGTCTTCCAAAAGATTTTGAAGATACAAAAGTAAAATTTGGTTCTAACTGTGCTGTATGTCATGGTACAAGAGGCTTTGCAGATGGACCCATTCATTATTATTTAAATCCTCCTCCTGCAAACTTTAATCAGTTTGACAGGCTTTACGAAAAAACTGATGAAAAGATTTTTGATGAAATCTCAAATGGTATTCCCTGGACAGCAATGCCTCCATGGGCAAACAGAGTTGATAAGGATAAACATTTTACATTTGATGATAAGTTTAGATGGGAACTTGTTAAGTATGTAAGAAGCTTTGGCTATTCTACTGAGAAAGATGTCTTGCTAGAGCTTTTAAAGTCTGATGAAAAGTCTAAGGATAAGAAATCTAAGGAGGATAAATAAATTATGGATTTTAAAACAACAAGACGGAATTTATTAAAAGGAGTACTAGCAATTCCTGTTTTAGGAACACTGCTTGCTGCTGTATCTCCTTTTATGAGATTTTTGAAACCTACCATTAAACCCCTGAATTACATGCAGGGACCGGATTTACCAAAGTCTTTAAAACCTGTAATGTTTGATCTTTCATTATTTCAAAAACCGTTTGATGCTCAGTCTTTTAATTTTACACAGGTAAATAAAGAATATACCGCCCTTGGTACACAGATGAGGGATATTCCTGGTTATGCACTTAAACTGCCAAATGGTGACTTTGCAGTTTACAGCAGGATTTGTCCGCACCTTGGATGTGTATTTAATTTTGTTCCGAATCCTGATGATGTGGCTAAAGGTTATAACTTCAGACCAGATGGTCCTGTTTTTGCATGCCCATGTCATTTAAGTGTATTTGATATTCAGAAAGATGGTCAGGTAGTTTCAGGTCCTGCACCTAGACCGCCAAGAAAGTTTGTTTATAAGATTGAGAATAACCAGTTGATTATTTCTGATCTTGAGAGCGGAGGAATTGCATAATATGATGTTTGGTGTCATTGCGAGGAACGTTAGTGACGAAGCAATCTCCAAAACGTTAGGGAGATTGCCACGCTCGCCTCGCTCCGTGGTCGGAGCGGGTCGGCACTTTGTGCCTTCTCGCAATGACGTGAATAGGTAATTTATGATTGAGAAAATAAAAGAAATTGGAAAACAACAATTCGAAACTACAAAAAAATGGGTTTTAGATCGCATTAATAATATTGATATTTTTGATGAACACTATGTAGATAAAGCAAAAATAAATCCATGGTATACGCTAGGTTCACTTGTCTGGTTATTCTGGATGATAACAATTGTCTCTGGCTGTATTTTAATGGCTATCTATATTCCCTCTATAAATGAAGCTTACGATTCTATCGTTAAAATCCAGTTTGTGATTCCTTTTGGTGCAATCACCAGAGGTGTCCATAAGTATGGAGCAGATGCTGTAATTATTGCTGCTACTATCAGGCTTTATAGAATTTTTATTGCATGTGACTACAAGCCAAACAGAGAATTTAATGTAGCAATTGCACTTCTTACTTTATTGCTTGGAATGTATTCAGGACTAACTGGTTACCTGCTAATCTGGAACCAAAGAGCATTTTGGGCTACAAAAGTTTTTGCAACATTTCCTACTTATGTTGAAAGTTTTTATCTCCTTGGTCCTACTCATGTAGGTATAAATACCTCACAAATTCTTTTAGGTGGCAGTTCAATCGGACAGGCTACAATGACAAGATTTTATTCTTTCCATACTGCATTTACCCTGATTCCATTGATTATTGTTGAACTTTATTTTTATAGAAATGGACTTAAGAGATTTAACATTCCCTGGAAAGTAGCTTTAATCCCTATTTTTATGGTATTTATTACTGCAATTGTGTTACCTGCACAAATTGGTCACAGAGCAGATCCTAGCGTAACACCACTTCCAATTTTATCTGATTGGTACTTCCTGGCACTTTATCAGTTTTTAAAATATATGGAACCTGTCTGGGCAACTGCACTTACCGTATTAATTCCACTGACAGTGGTTATTCTTCCATTTTTAGATCTTGGACCAGAAACAAGAATATTAAAAAGACCAATATTTTTAATGGTAACGATAATGGGCTTTATTCAGTTTTTAGTTTTTTCAGGATTAATAATAATGAATATTGCAAATATTCACAGAGATCCACCCATTTGGAGAGCAGGAACCTGGATACTTATTGCAATTGGAGTTATATGGCAGTATATAAATCAAAAAATTGAAAGACCTGAAAAATTACCTGTAGCGATTATGGATTTTATTGCATATGTGGTTTGTCCTCTTTTTGTTTTGTACTGGACATTCCCTACTTTGTTAAACGGCTGGATAACCCTAACGCAGCAGCTTGAAGGTGTAGGTGTTTGTATGATTCCTACAGTTATTGCTTATACATGGCATTTGTTTATTAGAAAGAAGCTTATAAAATCACAGGAAACGGTGGTAGCATCATGAGTAACTACTTAGCCACTGTAATGATTTATCAATATAAAGCTAGCAAGGAAAGAGTTTGTCGATTTATTCGGCAAACTCTGTATAATGCTATGAATGGCAGACTAGGAGCACTATGCAAAGCCCGACAAGCGAAGAATGAGCAAGGAGGGCGGTGAGTAATTACCATCATGAAGAAATTTAATTTGGTTAGATTACTTGTGTTTTGCTTATCAGTTTATTCTCTTTCTGTATTTTTTGAATCTGGGAGATTGCTTGCGTATGAAAAAACATTTACTCACTTAGGAATTTCGATTTTTTCAGGTTTTATATTTGTTCTTTCTCTTTTAATAATAGGTTTTTGGGTTTATAAGGAAGAAAAAGAAAAGAATAATCTTAAAGTAAAATTTGCTCTATATGAATGGCTTTATAATCTTCCAATTAACGTCATTGCGAGGAGCAAAACGACGAAGCAATCTCATAACGTTAGTGGATTGCCGCGTCGGCACTTTGTGCCTCCTCGCAATGACAACGAGAGGAATCCATGAAAACACTTCTCCAATTTCTAATCGCTGGTTTATGTGCTCTTGGTACAGCAGTAATTGTATTTCTTCTGGCAACCAGTGAGTTAAGCTATCGAGACATAACATTTGCAAAATATTTTGGCATGCTTGGAGTGCTGGCAGCAATATCGTTTGTGATTCTTACGAATAACGACGATAATGAAGAAACGAATCCAGGAAAGGAGAAGTTGAAAAAATAAAAAATGTACAAAAAAGCTTTAGACAAACTGCAAGTATTAACAATTGACTTTGAAAAGTTTTTAAACAAAATTTTTAGTCAGCAATATAATCCTTTTTATTATCATGGTGCCGTTCCAAATCTTTTTATGTGGACTTTGTTTATTACAGGATTATTACTGTTTGCATATTTTCAGCCTACTTTAGATAGTGCTTATATTTCAGTAAACTATATTTCTACTAAGATTCCATTTGGTCAGATAGTCCGTGGCTTACACAGGTATGCTGCAGATGCAATGATGATTGCAGTATTAATTCATGCTATCAGGGTTTTCTTTACTGACAGATATAGAAAATATCGCTGGATTGCATGGTATTCAGGAGTTGCTCTTTTACTTTGTATGCTTGTTATCGGCATTACCGGATATGTCCTTGTCTGGGATGAACGTTCTTACATGATTGTTTTAATGATGGCTGATGCACTAAAACAAATACCTCTTATAGGGTATCCGCTTGCAAAGCTGTTTGTAAACGGTGAAGTGGTTACTCACTACACCATGGCAATGTCGTTTTTTATACATGTGGGGATTTCATTCTTCCTTTTATATTTACTCTGGTTGCATTATGTAAGAATCTCAAGACCAGTTATTGATGTGCCTCTTGGACTTGGTTTATTACTTTTCTCACTCATAATAATTCCTAGTGCTCTTATTCCTGTACTAAGTGGAAAGCCTGCAGTGCTTACTCAAACACCGCATGAGTTTCCTGTAGACTGGTTTTATCTCTGGATTTTCCCCCTGTTTTCAGGAATGCCAGCTTTAATAGTGTGGACTGGTTTATTTGTAGCAGTAGCGATTTTACTGCTTGTACCATATTTGATAGTAGATATTCCAAAATCACCGGCTGCAGTTTCACTGGATAATTGTGTGGGATGTACTCTTTGTGCAAAGGATTGTCCATATGAAGCTATTTATATGGTGCCAAGAACAGATCATCCAAAATATAAACAGCTTGCAATTGTAATTGATTCTCGCTGTGCTGAATGTGGTCTTTGTGTTGGGGCATGTGCATTTAAAGCTATTGATTTACCGCAAAAACATTCAAAAGAAATTATTGCAAAGATTGGTGATGTATTAAAAGAGCCAGTAGGAGCAGGTGCATAATGGCTGAAACTAAAAAGAAAATACTTGGCATAGTTTGTGAAAGAAGTGTAGACTTAAAGAAACACATTCAAAAAAATAGACTTAAAGACAAAGATAATGTATCAATAGTAGAGCTTACCTGTTCAGGAATGATTCAGCCGATAATGCTTGAAGAAGCTTTTAAACAGGGTGCTGAAGGTGTTTTTGTAATGGGCTGTCAGATTGGAGACTGTCATTTTAGAGAAGGAAATAAATGGTGTCAGGAAAGATTGCTTGGGCAAAGACCGCCAAATATTAAAAAGACTGTAGATAAAAATAAAGTCCGCGGTTATTGGCTTGCAAAATGTGACTATAAGAAATTTCTAGATAAGGTAAGTAAATTTGAAGAGGATTTAAATAATGTCAACAGTTAAAGATGCAAAATATGTAATGGGTGGAAGTATTTCTCCAATTAAATTGTTTTTTAGCTATGTGCTTTTCTATATGCACTTTTTTATATGGTTGTTGGTAATAGCTAGCTTTGGAGTTATTGCAGAATTTTAAAGTTAATTAACGTTATGAGATCCTTCGGCAAAGCCTCAGGACTTCGCTTCGCTCCGGTTTCGGAGTTATAGCGGAGTTTTAGTTTTTAAGGACTTATATAATCTAGTCCAGAGTTATCAGTATTAATAGGTACATCAATAGGTGGTTCTGGCTCATTGGGTTTAACTGGCTCTGGAGGAGTTTTTGGAGAATAGTCAGGTGAATTGGAGCCATATGGATCTCCCCCTAATCTTTCGTCAAAGTCAAAATCAGTTTCAGAAATATCTCCTTGTGGAAGTGGAAGCATTACAATTGGTGGTTCGTGTTCGTCCTTGGGTGGTGGTTGTGCTGGTTCTTTTTCAGTAGGTTCATCATCAAATGGGATTAGCTTAGGACCTTGATCTGATGGTGGTTCTCTTGTTTCAACTAGTCCACTTCCTGGTCTTCGCAAATATCTTTCTAAAATTGTTTCTGCAGCTTTATTAATTTCTGTAGGGCTAGGTGGTTCCTGCCATTTTGGTGCAGGTGTCAATTGTCTTGTTCTGTGCCTTACTTTTCTTGCAATATCTTCTGGTGAATCATCAGGATTAATTTTTAAACTATATCTAGGTGATAGTTTAAATTCTTTTGGTTCTTTTGGTGGAGGATCTGGGATTTGGTTTAACATTTCAGCTACCTGTTCATCTGAAGGAGCTAAAACCTCTTGTACTTTACCAATAAAATCTTCATCTCTTATAGTAAATGTTTCTAAAGGTGTGCCACTAAGTGCAAGTGCAGCAATTGCAGCATTACTTCTAATTTCATCAAGTGCTAGTTCAGGGTAAAGCTTTTGGCACACACCTTCTAAAAAATGATGAAGGGTATCTCCATTATTAATAGCACCTTCTAATCTTTGAATAGGTCTTTGTTCTAAATAGCCATCAATTTTCAATTCATCGTCAGGAGATTGTCTTAGGTGTTCAATAAGATGTTGCAGAAATGCTCTAGCAGAAACACTTTGAACTAAACTTGTTGTCACGGGTATTTTATCCATAATATTTTTATTACAACAAAAGATATTTTTATTTTTAAGATTGAAACTATTTAAGCACTTAAACTTATTTATAGCAACCTAAGTGTAAAAATATGTTTAGCTGTTATTATCTAACACTAATTAAATATCTATGCCCAAATCTACAAAACTCTTTGATACGCCTTTATATGAATCTACTGTATCTGTAAATTCCTCTGGGTTTATTAACATTGTAAGACTGGCATCATTTCTAGCTGGTGTTTCAAATACCTGTTCATTCCCATTTTTATCTTTTGTAGTCCAGATGGTTTTTTCCCTATAAGCACGTGCTTTTAAAGTGCCTGATTTACCGCTTATTTCAAAAGGTAATCTTATATCAATAGCTTGCTGTGGACAAATTTTTATACATGCTGCACAGTCCCAGCAATCAGCATTGCAGGTAATCTGTGCTTTTCTATTTGACTGCATAAAGATCAAATCACCAGGACATGCCATATTACATGGAGTTTCATGTTCTGGAAACCCACAACTGTTGCATAAATTTTGATCGATATAAATGCCCATTTGTTTTTTTATGTCAAAGATTTACATTCACGTTCCAAAATCTTTATTTCATCCTTTTTTTGATCATACACAGAATTCACAAACTTTAACCAGTTTTTGTCATCACGTTCAGGATAATCTGCCCTTGACTGATAAATAGGCCATCTGGTTTCTTTTCTGTATAAAAGATGTTCTATGAGTACACTTGCTACATCAAGTCTGTCTATTACTTCATGGCATTTTACAAGTTCATGCAGAGACGTGGTCACCCCGTCTTTACTTGCATAAAGATTTTTTGCTTCTTCTTTTAATTGTTTAATATGTTTTCTTGCTTTAAGCAGCCTTTGCTCGTTTAAAATGTAACCGCTTGAAATACCACCTGCATAATCGTCCATAATTTTCTGCATGCGTAATTCTAAATCGTCTGGCAGTAGGGACGGGGTAACCCCGTCCCTACTACGAATTGGTGTGAATACCCTTCTCATTTCATCCTTTACATCTTTTTCAAAGATTTCTTCATGTGAAATGTTTTTTATCCTTGAAACAATATCTCTGGCTGCAATCATTCCTTCAGCACCAGCGCCGGAGAGATATTTTTTAGGAGCACCACCGGCTACATCGCCTGCAGCATAAAGGTTTTCAATGGTTGACATTCTATTTGTACTTATCCAGTATCCTGCCTGAGCATGTCCACCTACAATATACGGCTCTGTTCCAACAATTTCAGGAGGATCAATATCAGGAGTAGTATCTCTGCTTGCCCAGTACAAAGTCAATCC
>Ga0209515_10002002_pt1 | contig 32349 bp, 29 predicted proteins | sample Subgroupgradi54m_FD_187454 | JGI IMG/M metagenome (GOLD analysis project Ga0209515, IMG submission 187454) | Subsurface groundwater microbial communities from S. Glens Falls, New York, USA - GMW60B uncontaminated upgradient, 5.4 m (SPAdes)... ... | reverse complement strand
GTCCTGCCCCTGCGCCATCCCATCCGTCCTTGCCGCGCCGCACTCTCGGCGTCGTCGGCTGCGGGCGGATGGGAGCCCTGGCTCCGGGTCACCCCTCAAACTTGACCACTACCTAAGGTAGCGCTGCCTTGACCCCACCACCTCTTTGAAGACGCCACTGTACCGTTGCACAGTGGCAGTCCACCGACTAGATGTCGGTGGACACCCACCCTTACAGGGTGGGGAGTTTCAAAGAGGTGGTGGGGTTGACGGTGCCGGGCGTTCTGTGGTATGCTTGCTCCATAGTTTCGTTCGTGTACAACAGTAAGGAGAGTCAGCGACGGTCCGGCCGAACTGGGTGGATTTGGTTATTTTAATTATCGTCGGGAGAAGCTGTTACAGCGGATTCGGACGGGGTGTGTTCGCTGAAGCGCTCAATGTGCTGAGCGTCATCACCGCAACCGCGCTCGCCTGTAACTTCCATGGGACGATTACCCAGTGGATCCTGCCGTGGTGGGCGGGGGACCCGGCGGTGCTGTCCTTTGCGCTCTTTTTAACCCTCCTGTTCGGAGCCATTGTCGGGCTGCATGCCGTGATTCGCAAGCTGACCGACCTCATCCAGTTGGAACGCCTGCACTGGGCGGTCCAAAGCCTGGGGATGTTCTTGGGCGCCGCGCGGGGATTGTGGTGGTCAGGTCTCCTGCTCCAGTTATTGTTGTCCCTCGGAGTGCAGGGGCTGGCGGATAGCGTCCAGGAACATTCGCTGCTCGGATCACGAATCCTTCCTGTGGCCAAACAGAGTGTTGAGTGGGTGGTGGATCGGTTTCCCGGCCATACAGACCGCATCACCTTAATTCCGTCGATCAAGATCCAATTGCCCCACCTGCCCAGTGAACTCAGCCCTTGAGGCGACGGCGGGTTTGTCCGTCCCGGATCCGACGGGGCGACGTCGGCGGGAAGGCGATGGGCCTGAAGCGGCGGCATGGGAGGCGTAGGGTGGGAGAGGCAAGACATGCCGCTCATTCCTGAGCACATTCTCGATGAAGTGCAATCCCGCACCGACATCGCCGAGCTGATCGGGCGGTACGTGCCGCTCAAGCGGGCAGGCCGCCATTTTAAGGCGCTGTGCCCTTTTCACAAGGAACGCACCCCGTCCTTCCACATCAATACCGACAAGCAGATCTTTCATTGTTTCGGCTGCGGCGTCGGCGGGAACATCTTCAGTTTTCTGATGCACCAGGAGCGGCTGACATTTCCTGAGGCCGTGCGCCAAGTGGCGGAATCGGTGGGGGTGCCGATCCCAACGCAGGACGCATCCGCGCGAAACGGCCACACCGAACAGCAACTGGCGCTCCTGGAGAAGGCCTGCCGGTACTATGAGCGGGTGCTGGCCCACCCGCAGCAAGGGCGCGGGGCTCGGGAGTATCTGCGGAAGAGGGGCGTGACCGACCGGGGCCGTGAGACGTTTCGGCTGGGATGTGCGCCGCGCGGCTGGGACGGGCTGATCCAGGCCGCAAAAAAGAGCCAGATCCCCCTCGGGCAGCTGGAAGCCGCAGGACTCCTCGTGCAGGGCCCGCGCGGCCCCGTCGACCGATTTCGCCAGCGCCTGATCTTTCCCATTCAGGACGTGCGGGGCCGCGTCGTCGGGTTCGGGGGGAGGAGCCTGGCGAACCAGGAACCGAAGTATCTCAACAGCCCCGAGACGCCGGTGTACAGCAAAGGGCGGCAGCTCTTCGGGCTTGTGCACGCGAAAGGGGCCATCGCCAAGGCGAACACTGCCCTCCTCGTCGAGGGCTATTTTGACTGTCTGCTCTTGTGGCAGTGCGGCGTTGAGGCGGTGGTGTCGCCGCTGGGCACGGCGCTGACGCCTGAGCAAGCCCGGCTCCTCTTGCGGTATACTGAGCATGTGACGCTCGCGTTTGACGCCGATGCGGCCGGCGAGACAGCCACGCTGCGCGGCATCGACGTGCTGATTGAAGCCGGATTCGCCGTGCAGGTCGCCCAGTTGCCGTCAGGGGTCGACCCCGACGAATGCATCCGGGCCTACGGGGCGGAGGCCTTTCAGGGCCTGGTGGCGAAGGCGGCGGGCGTGATGGAGTTCTTGCTGACGTGCGCCGCCAAGCGCTACAACCTCCGCGAGGCGGAGGCGCGGGTCCGGGCCGCGCAATTTGTGCTGCCGACGGTGGCCAAAGTTTCCAATGCGATGTTGCGGGCGGAGTATGTGCGGCTCCTGGCCGAGCGCCTGCGGCTTGATGAGGACGCGGTGCTGGAGGAGTTGCGCAAGGCCAAGCCCCGGAACGTGCCGCAGACCGCGGCCCCGGTGGCGAAGCGGCAGGGGTCCGGGCGGGGCGTGGAGGCGCTGTTGACGGCGCTGGTATTGGACCGTCCCGCCAGGTTAGACGCGATTCGGGGAGAGCCGTTGGTCGAGCAACTGAGCGACCGCCGCCTGTGGCGGATTGTGGCGACCATCGCTGAGCTGCGGGAAGCGGGGCAGCGAGAGCCAGCACCAGCCCAAGTGATTTCGCGCCTGTCCGGCGTTCCCGCTGGGGCGGGACAGGCAGGGCTGGCGGAGGAGGAACTGGGTCCGCTGGTCTCGGAGCTGGTGCAGCTCGCACAAGCCCAACCGGATTCGGATGCGGTCTTTGAGGGATGCGTGCGGCGCCTGCGGGCTGACGGGCGCAAACGGCAACTAGAACAGCTGCGGGGGCAGATGCAGATCGCCCAGCAGTTAGGACGGGAACAAGACGTGACCCGTCTGCTGACGGCCTATCAACAGCTGGTCAAAGAAGGAGCCAAGGGATGACACCGGCGAAGCGTGAGCCGACGTTGAGTGAGCGTCTGGCGCGGGTGATCTCGCTGGGGCGCGACAAGGGACGGCTCACCTACGAAGAGCTCAACAACCTCTTGCCTGAAGATGTGGCCTCGCCGGAAGAGATCGATGAGCTGCTGACGCTCTTAGGGAAGGAAAACATCGAGATCGTGGACAGCCACGCGAAGACCTCGAAGACCTCGTCCGCGCAATCCGCGGAAGAGCGCGAAGAGGCGGAGGAAGAGGGGCCGGAACTCAAGCAGCTGGATGATCCCGTGAAGATGTACCTCCGGCAGATGGGGCAGATCCCGCTGCTGACCCGCGAGCAGGAGCTGGCGCTGGCCCAGAAGATCGAGGCCACGGAGCTCACCTTCCGGGATCACGTGTTGCGCCTGCCGTTCGTGCGGCGGGAGCTGCTGCTGCTGACCGATACGCTCATTGAGGGGCGCCTCAACCCCGAGGACTACGTCAAGGACGACCCGAATCTCCGGCGCGAGGATTTGGTGGCCCAGCTCGTGAAGCTGCGCAAGCGGCTGAAGGGCGCGCGCGCCCGGAAGAAGATCCGTAAGCTGCTGGAAGAGTTCCATCTGACGATCCGGGCCATCGAGTGGATTATCGGCCGCTTGGAGCACTTTCTCCGCGCCGTGGAGACAACCGACCGCCAGCTGGTGCAAGCCAAGGCGTCCCGGCGCAAGAAGGGGATGTTGGCCAAGCGGCGCCGGCTGTTGGCGCAGCGACGGGAGCAGCTCCGCGCGCTCAGCGGGAAGCTAGAGGTCATGCGCCAGATGCTCAGGACGATCCGGCAGGCCGAAACCGAGTACACGCGGGCCAAGAAAGCGCTGGTGGAGGCGAACCTGCGCCTCGTGGTGAGCATCGCGAAGAAATACACGAACCGCGGGCTGTCGTTCCTGGACCTCATTCAGGAAGGCAACATCGGCCTCATGAAGGCGGTGGAGAAATTCGAGTACCGGCGGGGCTACAAGTTCTCCACGTACGCGACCTGGTGGATCCGTCAGGCCATCACACGCTCGATCGCCGACCAGGCGCGCACCATCCGGATTCCCGTCCACATGACCGAGACGATCAACAAGCTCATCCGCATGTCGTTGTCCATCCTGCAGGAGACCGGGCGCGAGCCGGCGCCGGAGGAAGTCGCCAAGGCGACGGGGATTCCGGTGGACAAGGTCCGCGGCATTTTGAAGATCGCGCAAGAGCCGATCTCGCTCCAGACGCCCATCGGCGATGACGGAGACACCCACTTCGGGGACTTCATCGAGGATAAACGGGCCATCTCGCCGGCCAATGCGACGGCCTACAGCATGCTGAAGGAGCAGATCGAGGAGGTGCTGACCAGCCTCACCGACCGCGAGCGGCAGGTTCTGCTGCTGCGGTTCGGGCTGGTGGACGGGTCGCCCCGGACCCTGGAAGAGGTCGGGCAGATGTTCAACGTGACCCGCGAGCGCGTGCGGCAGATTGAAGCCAAGGCGCTGCGGAAACTCCGCCACCCCACGCGCAGCCGCCGGCTGCGGAATTTCCTCGAATTGACGTTCTCCTCTGAGAAGGGCTACGCCCCCTGAACGACATTGCGGATTGTGGAATGCGGATTGCGGATTTGAAACTCACCCAGCAATCCGCAATCGTCAATCCGAAATCCGCAATGGATGACGGGCCGGTAGCTCAGTGGCAGAGCAGGTGGCTCATAACCACTTGGTGGGAGGTTCGATTCCTCCACGGCCCATTTTGACAGTCGGGAGGAATCTCCGCCCTCGCATTTTTTCGCGCGGGGCGGATCCGCCCAGCATCGTAAACGCGGGGGCGGAGAAGAACGCCCAAGGCAATTGCGGATTGAGGATTTCGGATTGCGGATTTCTTTAACGTACAAACAATCCGCAGCCGTCAATCCGAAATTCGCAATGCACGTTGGTTTCACAACAACGGGGGCGGTTAGCTCAGCTGGTTAGAGCGCTACCCTCACATGGTAGAGGTCACAGGTTCGATCCCTGTACCGCCCATTGTATTTGCAGCGGACGCGAGGCGCCCACTCCGGCAAGTGCACTCGGCGGGCCGGGGCCCGCCCCGGCGATCACTCACGGCGGGCCGGGGAGCGGCGCGGAGGTGGCGTGGTGTGTGGCCGATGTGTCGGGTGGTCGTGGCGGTGGCGGTGACGGCGGTCGTCGGGACTCCAGCCGCCCTGGCCTACCAGTGCCGTCAGCCGCGGGTCGTGGCCGAAGAGATGGAACGGGCCACGGCGATTTTTTCAGGCACCATCATCGAGATTGAAGAAACCGCTGCGGACAACGCTGGCATGCTGATGGACGGGCAAACGGTGCGGTATACAGTGACATTTGACATGCAGCGGTCGTGGAAGGGGCTGTCGGCATCTCGGGTGGCCGTCGGCGTCCCGAATGTGGGCGGCAGCGGTTACGGCTTCTGTGACGTCGCGCTGCAGCGCGGCGAGTCCTACCTCGTCTACGCGTACGGCGAGGGACCGCTGGTCACCACGATTCCAAGCCGAGGCGTGGGCCGCTGCAGCAGGACGAGGTCCCTGAAGCAGGCGGCCGATGACGTGGCAGTCTTGGATGCCACGTTCCGCCCGCGCGATAAGGCGAGGTAATGGCTGATCTGATCGAGGCATTGCGGAAACTGCAGGCCATTGACGGGGAGCTGTACCGGATGCGCAATGAGCAGCGGCTCAAGCCCCTCATCCTCGAGGAAGCCCAACAACGGCTCGCCGAGCAGCAAGCCAAGGGCCAGGCGGCGGAAGCCCGTCTGAAGACCGCCCAGCTCAAGCAGAAGGAAAAAGAGATCGAGCTGTCCACGCGCGAGTCCAACGTGAAGAAGCTGCAGGCCCAGCTGTTCCAGGTCAAGACCAATAAGGAGTACACGGCTATGCAGCTGGAAATCGAGCGCGCGAAGGCCGATGCCTCGCTGCTGGAAGAGGACATCATCGCGCTGCTGGACACCGTCGAACAGGCCAAGCGGGAACACCAGGAGCAACTGGCGGTCGTCGCCAGGCACCAAGACGCCCTGCGTCAGGAGGAAGCGCGCGTGGGGCAGGACCTCCAGGTGATTGCGGAGGAGATTGCCGCGCTGGAACACCAACGGCAAGCACTCACCCCCGCCGTGGACCCACAGGTCCTGATCGTCTATGAACGGATCCTCGCCAGCCGGGACGGGCTGGCGCTGGTGCCGCTCATCAACGAGTCGTGCGGGGGCTGCCACATGGTCCAGCCGCCCCAGGTCGTGAATGAAGCGTTCCTGAAGTCCAAGCTGGTGACCTGCGACAGCTGCAGCCGCATCCTGTATGTGGATGAAATCAGCGCCGCCCACTGAGGTCTACATCGATGGCGCCAGCCGCGGCAATCCCGGCCCCGCGGGCATCGGCGCGGTGTTCTTCGATGCGCAGGGCCGGCCGTTTGTCGAGCTGTCCAAGTACTTGGGGGAGACGACCAATAACGTCGCGGAATACCTGGCCCTCCTCTACGCGTTGCAGGAGGCCCAGGCCCTAGGGCTGAAGCGTCTGGCCGTGAAAACCGACAGCGAGTTGCTCGCCAAACAACTCGCAGGAGCCTACAAGGTTCGCAACGGCACGTTACGGCTCTTTCATGATTTCGCGCGGTATGCCATCGAGCGGTTTGAACAGGTCTCAGTGGAGCATGTCAACCGCGAGCGGAACACCCACGCGGATCGCTTGGCAGCCAGGGCCGTCAACGGCCGCCCGATGGCCCAGGCGTCACCGCGGGCCTAGAGCCCCTCCCGCAACCTCGCGCGAACCGCGTTGCGCGCGCCACGCGGCCGGATCCCAGGAGCGACGACGATGGCGTACAAGGAAGACCGGTACGTCGAGGAGGAGCGACGCCGGAGGCGGCCGCGTGTCGCCGCAACCCGCAGGGCTGGGCGGACTGGCGGCGCCGCGCATCGTTGCTCGTCGCTCGCGGACTCGTCTGTCGAGTCCGCCACGCTCCTCGCGCCTTGCGCGGCTGGCCATTGCGCCCAGCGCGGCCGCGGGAGGTTGCGGGAGGGGCTCTAACGTTCTTTGGCAGACCGATTCCCTGACGGAGTCGAAGTGGTGAGCAACCGAGGGGAGCCGGATGGTCGCTCCCCGCCTTCGGGCGGGGGGAGGAAAGTCCGAGCTCCGTTGGGCAGCGTACCTCGCTAACCGCGAGGCCCCTCACGGCTTTGTTTTGCTTCGTAAAAACGACGCAAAACGGTGGGGGAGGATCAGAGCCACAGAGACGAGCAACCTCGAGAGGGGACTGGGTCCGCAAGGGCCTGTCCCCGATGGGGGGATGTGAAACGCGGCAATCTCTACGCGGAGCAAGACCAAACGTCCCGCCTATCGGGTGGCCCGCCCGAGCGCCTCGAAAGAGGACGGCGGGAAGGTAGGTCGCAGGAGCCCCGTTGTAAAGCGGGGACTAGATGGATGACCATCCCCCCGACGCTTGGCTTCGCACAGCGAAGCATTGGGGGACAGAACTCGGCTTACAGGCGTCCCTTCGGTTGCTCATCGTTTTTGAGTCGGGTCTGCGATATGGGGTTGACGTGCTGACGGCTGGCGCGTATACTACTTGCCGTTATGTCGGATGTCCAACAGAAAGGCGAACTGATCAAACAATTCCAACAGCATCAAAACGACACGGGGTCTCCCCCCGTGCAGATTGCGCTGTTGACGGGACGGATCAACAGCCTCGCGGAGCACTTCAAGGCCCACAAGAAGGACAGGCACTCCCGTCAGGGTCTGCTCCAAATGGTCAGCCGTCGCCGCCGGTTGCTTGAGTATCTCAAGCGCTCCGACGAATCCCACTACCGGAAGGTGCTGGACGCGCTGAAGTTGCGCAAATGATCCGGCCCTCTCTCCGCCAGCCGATGGCTCGCCGTGGTCGGTCTGCACGAGCAACCGCTCCCGCGGCCCACGGGCGTGCAGTCGAGCGTTTCCAGGTGACGGCATGAGCCAGCGCGTGTCCCTGACCCTCGGCGCCTCCACGCTCTCCCTGGAAACCGGCAAGGTCGCGCGGCAGGCGGACGGCGCCGTTGTCGTCCAGCAAGGCGACACTGTGGTGCTGGTCACGGCCGTCTATAATTCCGCCTCCAACGACGATCCCGCCAACGACTTCGTCCCCCTGACGGTGGATTACCGGGAAAAGACGTACGCCGCAGGGAAGATCCCCGGGGGCTTCTTCAAACGGGAAGGCCGCCCGACGGAAAAAGAAATTATCACGGCCCGCCTGATTGACCGACCGATTCGTCCGCTCTTACCGCACGGATTTCAGCATGATGTGCAGATCATGGCGATGGTACTGTCCTCCGATGGGCAGTACGATCCCGATGTCCTGGCCGTGCTGGGAGCCTCGGCGGCGCTTCGGTTGTCTTCGCTGCCATTTCCGTATCTGGTTGGGGCGGCTCGGGTGGGCTTCGTCAACGACGCCTGGGCGATCAACCCCACCTATCAGCAACTGGAGCAAAGCCCGGTGGACATCGTGATTGCGGGCACGATGCAGGGCGTCCTCTCCATCGAAGGCGGTTTCCGTGAGGTGTCTGAGCAGCAGGTGGCGGATGCCATCGCGTTCGGCTATGAGCACGTCCGCAAGCTCATCTCCTTGGAGGAGGAGCTGGGGCGTCTGGCCGGCCGCCAAAAACAGACCGGGTTATCGAGTTACGCGCCGTCGGCCGAGCTGCTCGCGACCGTGCGCAAGCTCGCCACCGAGGGCATCCGCCGCGCCAACGCCGTGACGGGCAAGGACGCCCGCGCCACGGCGCTGGGCCAGTTGGCGACCTCGCTCGTGGAGCAGATGGCGAAGAAGGAGAACGGCGCCGTGACCGCCGATGAGGTCAAGCAGGCGTTTGCGGTGGTTGAGCGCGAGGAGGTGCGCCAGTTCATCCTCAGCCAGCAGAAGCGGGTTGACGGGCGCGGCTTCACCGATTTGCGGTCCATCACCTGCGAGATCGGGGTCCTGCCGAGGACCCACGGCTCCGGGCTCTTCACGCGGGGGGAAACGCAGAGCCTCTGCGCGACCACCCTGGGTACCAGCGAGGACGAACAGCTCGTCGAGGCGCTCGAGGGCGAATCGTATAAGCGATTCATGCTGCACTACAACTTTCCTCCGTTCAGCGTGGGCGAGGTGCGGCCCGTCCGCGGGCCCGGGCGCCGGGAGATTGGTCATGGCGCGCTGGCCGAGCGGGCGCTCTTCCCGATGGTCCCGTCCAAGGAGGACTTCCCCTATACCATCCGGGTCGTGTCGGACATCCTGGAGTCCAACGGCTCCTCCAGCATGGCGACGGTCTGCGCCGGGACCCTGGCACTGCTCGACGCTGGCGTGCCCATCAAGGCGGCGGTCAGCGGCGTGGCGATGGGGCTGGTGACGGACGGTGCCCGCGTCGCGGTCCTCACGGATATCTCGGGACTCGAGGACCACTTCGGGGATATGGACTTCAAGGTCGCCGGGAGCCGCCGCGGGATCACGGCCCTGCAGGTGGACGTCAAGCTGCCGGAAGGGCTGCCCATTGAGCTGATCGACAACATTCTGGCGCAGGCGCATCCGGCCCGGATGACGGTGCTGGACCACATCACCCGCGCCATCGACAAGCCCCGGCCGACGATTTCCATCTACGCGCCGCGCATCGTGGTCATCAAGATCAACCCGGAGAAGATCCGCGATGTCATCGGCCCGGGCGGCCGGACGATCCGGAAAATCATCATGGAGACCGGTGCCACCATTGACATTGAGGATGACGGCAGCGTGTCCGTGGCGTCCAACGACTCGAAAAAATCCGAGAAAGCGCTTGAAATCATCCGCACGCTGACCGAAGATGTGGAGGTGGGCAAGCTCTACAACGCGAAGGTGAAGCGCATCATGAACTTCGGCGCCTTCTGCGAGATCCTGCCGGGCAAGGAAGGCCTGGTGCATATCTCCGAGTTGGCGGACAAGTACGTCGCGAAGGTCGAAGATGTCGTGAAGGTGGGAGATGAATTCCGCGTCAAGGTCATCGAGATCGATGAGCAGGGGCGGGTCAACCTCTCCCGCAAACGCGCCATGGAGCCGTCGGCTCAATCCAAGGACGGCATCGAGGAGTCGACGGGCAGCCGGAAACGTTGACGGGACGGCGTCGCCATGCACCCCTCGCACGGCAGGACGCAGGCGTGGCTGAGGGAGCACGACGGGCGCCGCGCGTCATGGCGGGCGAGGGACGAGGACGCACCATGATGCCGGCACGGCTCACTACTCGCATCAGCAGTCTTCTCCTGGGGGCAGGCGGGCTGTTTGGCTTGCTGGCCCTCATGTCTTACCATCCCGCCGATCTCCCCCTCCTCAGTTCGGAGCCCAACACACCCTTGCGCAACATCGGCGGCGTGGTCGGCTCGTGGGTCGCCGTGCTCGGGCGGGGCGGGTTCGGCTGGGCGTCGCTGGTGGTGCCGCTGCTGGCCCTGGTGTGGGCGGTCCGGTACTGGCGACGGGAAGCCGCCGAGACGCGCTGGACCACGCGGATTCTTGCAAGCTGCTGTCTGCTGGCGGCGCTCGGGGCCCTGGCGGCCTTGACCTCCGCCGATCCAGAGCGTGAGGTTCAGTGGGGCGGCACGGTCGGCTACTTGCTGGTTCGGGCGGGCCGTTACTACCTGGGCGTCACGGGCACCGCGCTGGTCGCGGGCTGCGTGGCCGCGCTAGCGTGGTTTCTCATCGCCGATGAGACGACGTTGTCGCATCGCGTGGGACGTCTGCTCAAAGCCCTCGGCCAGACCGTCGCCAAGCTGCGGGCCGGTGGCCGCGAAGACGGCCAGCCGAGCCTGGCCGGCGCTGCCGCAGGGGTGGGAATCATGACTCAGCGCGCGACGTCCGCTGCGGCCTCAGGGATCGGTGGCGCGAGCTTCCACGTGCGTGCCACGGCCGCGCCGGCTGACGAGGCGGCGATAGAACCGCTGCGTCCGCGCATCCGCTCCACCGTTGTCACCCAGAAGCCGAAAACCATTCCCTCGCCCTCGCGGGTCCGCCCCAGCCCCTTGGGGTTTCAGCTCCCATCGCTGGATCTGTTGAACACACCGCCGCCGATCTCGGAGCGCCAGCTTGGAGAAGATCTGCACGTCAACGCCAAGGTGCTGGAAGATACGTTGCGCGATTTCGGCATCGAGGCCCGCTGCGTCAACATCGACCGCGGGCCGGCGGTCACGCGCTACGAGCTCCAGCCCGCACCCGGCGTCAAGCTGACGAAAATCGTCTCCCTCTCAGATGATCTGGCCCTGGTGATGAAGGCCGCCAGCTGCCACATCGTCGCCCCCATCCCGGGCAAAGGCCTCGTTGGGGTGGAGGTGCCCAACTCCACGGCCGCCGTCGTCTACGTCAAAGAGGTGCTCACGGCGCGCGAGTTCCAGCAGCTCAACTCGCCGCTGGCGCTGGCTATCGGCAAGGATGTCGCCGGCCATCCGGTGGTCTGCGACCTGCGGGAGTGTCCGCACCTGTTGGTCGCAGGCTCCACCGGCTCCGGCAAGACCGTCTTCCTGAACGCGCTGATGACAGGTTTCTTGTGCCTGGCGAGCCCCGATGAAGTGAAGTTTTTGATGATTGACCCCAAAATGGTGGAGCTGGTGCTGTTCAACGACATTCCGCACCTGGTCGCGCCCGTCGTCACGGATGCCAAGCGGGCGGCCGCGGCCCTCCACTGGGCGGTGCGGGAGATGGAACGCCGCTACCAACTGCTCGCGAAGTCCGGCACCCGGAACATCGATGCCTACAATAAGAAGGTCCAAGCCGGTCAGGCCTCCGAGGCGGACGCCGAGCGGATGCCGTACCTGGTGATTGTCGTGGACGAGCTGGCGGACCTGATGATGGTGGCGGCGCAGGACGTCGAGGGGGCCATCACGCGCCTGTCGCAGTTATCGCGGGCCGTGGGCCTCCACATCATCCTGGCGACTCAGCGGCCGTCTGTGGATGTCATCACCGGCGTGATCAAGGCGAACTTCCCCTCGCGGATCGCCTTCCAGGTGCCGTCGAAGGTGGATTCCCGCACCATCCTGGACGCCAACGGCGCCGACAAGCTGCTGGGTCGCGGCGATCTCATGTTCCTGCGGCCGGGCACGGCCAAGCCGGTCCGGGCGCAGGGCTGCTTCGTCACCGACGGGGAAATCGAGCGCATCGTCACTCACGTGAAGAGCCAGCGGCCGACGGCGTATGACGACCAGCTGATGGCCCATCAAGAGAAGCCGGCCGGGATGCTGCTCGACGATGAGAAAGATGAGCTGTACGAGATGGCGAAGAAGCTGGTCCTGGAGGCGCGGCAGGCCTCGACCTCGCTGCTGCAGCGACGCTTGCGCCTGGGCTATGCCCGAGCCGCCCGCATCTTGGACCTGATGGAGCAGGAAGGGCTGGTGGGCCCGCCGCAGGGCAGCCGCCCGCGCGAAATTCTTGTCGAGCCAAGCGCGACGGGGAGTGTGGAATAACCCATGGGAAGCAGCCACAGCATCGGAGAGCAATTGCAGCGGGCTCGCACGGCCCGAAAACTGAGCCTGCGGGATGTGACGAAGGCGACGAAGATCCAGCCGTGGATCCTCGAAACGCTTGAGGAAGACCGGCTCCACACGACCATGAGCCCGGTCTACGTGAAAGGCTTCCTCTCGACCTATGCGAAGTTCTTGGAGCTCGATGCAGGCGCGCTGGTCGGCCGTCTGGCTGCAGAGTATCTGGCGCCAGCACCCACTGAAGCGGCGGCGCCCGAGGTGGTGGAAGGAGCCGCGAAACCCGTGGTCCGAATGGGCACGGGCTCCACGCCCTCAGGGGCGCTGAACGCCGAGTCCCTCCTGCCGTCGTTCGAGATTCCCTGGCCGCTGCTCCGGCGACTGGGCGCGGTGGCCGTCGGCGTGATCGGACTGGTCATCGTGGTCAAGGCCGACCCTCTGCAGAAGCTTTCCCTGCGTCTGCACCGGCAGGAAGCCAGCCTGGCCGTGATGAGCAAGAAGGCGCCACCGCCGATGGAGGCGGCCCTGCACCTGGAGCCCACCCAGCCGTTGGAGCTGACCATCGTCGTCCAACATCCGACGTGGGTGTCGGTGAAAGCCGACGGCCATCTGCTGGCGCAGCAGCAGCTCCAGGCAGGGACCAAGGAATTGTGGAAGGCCCACAAATCATTCGAGCTGATCGTGGCCAAGCCCGCGCAGGTGGACGTGCTCCTCAACGGCCACTCCATCAGCCCGTTTGCGATGGCCCATCAGGGCCGCCTGATCATCACCCACAGCAGCGTCAAGCCGTTGCCGGATTCCACCCGGTAACCGCCAACTCGTCGCATGACGGGACCCTCCGCTCCTCGCCCGCCTACCGTCAGCCTGATCAGCCTCGGGTGCCCGAGGACGCTGGTGGACTCCGAGCTCTACCTGGGCCGGCTCAAAGACGCCGGCTTTACCGTGGTCGAGGAGGTCGCGCAGGCGGATGTCGCGATCATCAACACGTGCAGCTTCATCCAGGAGTCCATCCAAGAATCCATTGACACCGTCCTGGATGCGGTGGAGTTGAAACGCCGCGGCAAGCTCAAGGCCGTGGTCGTCGCTGGCTGCCTCGTCCAGCGGTTTAAGGACGGCCTCATCAAGGAGTTGCCGGAGGTGGACGGCTTCGTCGGCGTGGACGGCTTTGGGGATATCGACACCGTCGTCGAGCGCGCCCTGGCCGGCCAACCCGTTCGCGTGTTGCGTCGACGGCCCCACCTGCCGCATCAGGGTCAGCCCTCCCGGGTCGCGCTGACCCCTTCGCACTACGCCTACCTCAAAGTGTCCGAAGGCTGCCTCAAGGGCTGCAGCTTCTGCGTGATCCCCAAGATCAAAGGCCCCCTGGCCAGCCGTTCGTTCGACGACCTCGTCGAGGAAGCCCGGCGCCTCATTGACGAGCGAGGGATTAAAGAGCTCATTGTCGTCGGGCAGGACACCTCCGATTACGGGGTGGACCTGTACGGCCGCCCCCGTATCGCCGAGCTCCTGCAGGCCCTCGGCAAGCTGAACGGCCTGCGATGGATCCGCCTGCTCTACTGCCACCCGCGAGGCGTGAGCCGCGAGCTCATCGAGACCCTCCGCGATGTCCCCGCGGTGTGCAAGTATCTCGATATGGCCATCGAACACGCCGACGACAGGCTGCTGGCGCTCATGAACCGCGGCCTGACGCAGGCGAAGCTGACCGATACGATTGCCACCTTGCGCCGGGAGGTCCCCGGGATGACCCTGCGGACATCGGTGATCGTCGGCTTTCCTGGGGAAACCGAAGACGCCTTTAACCGGTTGCTGGAGTTTTTACGCCGCACGAAGTTTGAGCGGCTGGGCGCATTCCGCTACTCGCGCGAGGAAGGCTCGGCGTCCTACGCCTATCTCGACCAGGTTCCGGAACCCGTCCGCCAGGCCCGCTACGACCGGCTCATGGGCCTGCAGCAGGAGCTGGCCGCGGAGGGCAATCGCCGGTGGCTCGGCCAGACGTGCGAGGTGCTCATCGACGAAGCCGATCCGTCGGATGGCGAGCTCTTCCTGGGCCGCACGGCTGCGGATTGCCCCGAGGTCGACGGGTTGGTCTATGTCCACAGCCAGGTCCCGCTCGCACCGGGGCAGTTTGTGCCGGTGCGCATCAGGGACACCTACGAGTACGACCTTGTCGCGGATGTCGTGTAGGGCCGGGCGCGCGGCGATGCGACGGCCTTCAGGCGTGCGCGGATGAACGTGCCCAACACCCTCGCATTCTCACGAGTCTTCCTGACCTTTTTCATCATGGGGCTGCTGTTCATGCCGGGCCTCCTCGCCAAGATCCTGGCCCTGGGCCTGTTCCTGCTGGCAGCCGCCACGGACTGGCTCGACGGGGTTCTCGCGCGACGCTTCAGCCAAGTCACCGCCTTTGGAGCGCTGCTGGACCCGATCGCCGACAAGGTCCTCGTCATCGGGTTGCTGCTATCGTTTGTCCAGCTGCGGCTGGTGCCGGCGTGGATGGTGCTCCTCATCATCCTGCGCGAGCTGCTGATCACCGGGGTGCGGCTGTACGCCGCCAGCCGGAACACGATGATCCCGGCGGCCCGGGAAGGGAAGCACAAGACCATCTCCCAAATGCTGACGATCCTCATCACCCTGGGGTTGCTGCTGATTCGTGAGTGTCTGACTGGTGCGGCCGCCGCGGCGTTTGAGGTCCGCATGCAGCAGATCGTGCTGTCGTGCATGTGGATGACCGTGGTCCTCACCGTCTATTCCGGCGCGGCGTTCTTCTGGAACAACCGCGCCATGTTCAACGATGCGGCGTCTCATTAAGTGGCTCGCGACCGTCGGCGGTGTCGGGCGTTGTCCGATCGCGCCTGGCACCGCGGGCAGCGGGGCCGGGATGCTGTTCGCGTGGCTTTCGGCGCGGACCTTAAGCCCCCTGGGCGGTGTCGTGAGCGTTGTGGGCCTGTTGCTGCTTGGCGTCTATGCCGCGGGTCGGGTCGCCTCTGAGACAGGGAACCCAGACCCCTCGGTGGTGGTCATCGATGAAGCCGTGGGTATGTGGTTGGTGTGTGCGGCCGTCCCCAAGGTCCTCCGCGTTGGTTGGCTGGCGATCCTGGCCTTCGCATTATTCCGCCTCTTTGATATCAGCAAGGTCCCTCCGTTGAAGCGGCTGGAGCGCGTCCATGGCGGATGGGGCATCATGCTTGATGATGTGGGGGCGGCGGTGTACGCGTGCCTCGTGCTGCGGCTCGTCCTGCGTGTGCTGGGTCTCTAGGAGAGTCGGAGGCCTCATGGCTGTTGCACCAATCGTCGTGGGGAGCTATGGACTGTTCAGCCTCATCGGTGGCGTGATCGGGTATGTGAAAGCCAACAGCCGTCCGTCGCTGGTTGCCGGGACCGTCTCAGGCCTATTCTTGCTGGGGTGTGCTAAGAACCGGTTTCATCAATCCGCGCGAGCCGCGTTGCGAGCGCCACGCGGCCAGTTGCCAGGAGCGACGACGATGGCGTACAAGGATCACCGGTACGTCGAGGAGGAGCGACGCCGCAGATGGCCGCGTGCCGCCGCAACCCACGCGCGTCCCACGAGAGGGGACGGGCCGATCCGCGTCGGCGGGCGGCGTTGCTCGTCGCTCACGTACTCGTCTTTCGAGTACGCTACGCTGCCTCGCGCCTGGCCCGCCTTGCGTTTCGGCCCGTCGCGGCCGCGGGGATTGATGAAACCGGTTCTAGGGATGGCGGCGGGACAGCCGGCTGCGGCGCTTGGCAGCGCAGTCATTGCGCTGGCCCTCGGCGGGCGCTTTGCCGGGACCTGGAGACGGAACCGCCGTCTGATGCCCGACCTCCTGATGGTCCTCTTCAGTCTGTCCAGCCTCGTCGCCGCGGGCCTGTGGTGGCTGGGCTCGCACTGACAACGCGACGAGTTATGGCGGAACTCGAAGACGAGCACCACTTCCCCTGTCCCTACTGTTCGTCGGAGGTTTCCATCCTGATTGACCCAAGCGGCGGGCGCCGTCAGACGTTCACTTGGGATTGCGAAGTCTGCTGCCGCCCGATGGTCATCCGGCTTGAGTGGGGCGACGGCGGCCTCCAACAGTTTGTGGCCGAGCAGGAATCGTGAATGCGCCATCATCCGACGTCCAGGCGCGCGGCGCTGGGGCTGATCTTCGGCACCATCTTCCTCGATTTGGTGGGCTTCGGCATCGTCATCCCCGTGCTGCCGCTCTATGCAGAGCGGTTCGGCGCCTCGCCGCTGGTGATCGGGCTGCTCCTGGGCAGCTACTCGGCGATGCAATGTTTGTGCGCGCCGCTGCTGGGGCGGCTCTCGGACCGTGTCGGACGGCGGCCGGTGCTGCTCCTGAGCGTCATCGGCACGGCGCTGGGGTTTCTGCTCATGGGTCTGGCCCATACGCTGTGGCTGCTGTTCGTGGCGCGCCTCATCGACGGCGCGACCGGCGGCAACATCTCCACCGCCCAGGCCTATATCGCCGACATCACGCCCCCGGAACGCCGCTCGCACGGCATGGGGCTGATCGGCGCGGCGTTCGGGCTGGGGTTTATCTTCGGCCCGGCCATCGGCGGGGTGTTGAGCCATGTGTCCTTGGCGGCGCCGTTTCTCTTCGCCGCGGCGCTGGCGGTCATCAATGCCCTGGCGATTTACGTCCTGTTGCCGGAAAGCCTCTCGCCTGAGCATCGGGCGCATCCCCACCACCGCGTCTCTATCGCCGAGGTCTTTCGACAGTCAACGACGACATCCCTCCGGGCGGTGCTGGCGACATACTTCCTGGTGACCGTGGCGTTCTCGTTGTTGACGGCCACGTACCCGCTGTTCACGGAGCGGCGGTTCGGCTACTCCGCCGCCCAGAACGGCTACCTCTTCGCCGGGCAGGGTCTGCTGAGCGCGATTGTCCAGGGCGGTCTGCTGGGCCTGCTGTTGAAGCGGTTCGGGGATAAAGCGCTCGCGGTGACAGGGGCTGTGGCCCTGACGGTGAGCATGGTGGTCCTGCCGCTCGGCGACACCGCCATGGCCCTGCTCCTGACGACGGCAGGGCTGGCGGTCGGCCATGGCTTGGTCGCCGCGCCCCTGAACGGCTTGGCGTCCAAAAGCGTGGCGCCGGAATCGCAGGGACGGGTGCTCGGCGTGATGCAAGCGACGGCCAGCCTCGCGCGGATTGTGGGTCCGGTGCTGGGCGGGTGGCTGCTGAACATCGACGCGCTGCACCTGACGGCGCAGTTCGGCAAAACGCCCTACTGGGTGAGCGCCGGCATCACCCTCATCGCCGTGGGGTTCGCGCTGGCGCTGTGATAATCATGGGTCACGTCAGACGCCATTTCAAAACCACGCAGATTGCGGATTGCCGATTTCGGATTGCGGATTCCTAGACGACGAAATCCGCAATCGACAATCCGAAATCCGCAATTCCCGAGGTTTTGAAATGACTTCTATGGACTATGGACTGTGGACTAGCTGATGCGCGCCTTCATTGCGGTTGAGCTGCCGGCCGAAGTCCGCCAGGCCCTGGCGGCGCTGGCCCGTGGCCTCGCGGCGTCGCGGGCGGACGTCAAGTGGGTGGAGGAAGACCACCTCCACCTCACCGTCCGGTTTTTAGGGGAGATCACCGACGAGCAGCGATCCGCGATTGAGGCGTTGTTGGGTCGGCTCACGCAGGCTCACGGCCCCGTGCGCCTGCAGCTCTCGGACCTTGGCGCGTTTCCATCCCTGTCAGCCCCGCGCATTCTTTGGGTCGGGGTCGGGCAGGGAGCCGAGGAGCTGACGCGGCTTGCCGAGGCCATCGAAGAGGGGCTTGGAACGCTAGGGCTGCCGCGGGAACCCCGCGCCTTCACGGCGCACATCACCGTGGGGCGGGCGCGCTCGCCTTCCAACCGCAGCCAGCTGGTCGACCGGATGAAGGCCCTCCACTGGGAACCGCCCGCACCGTTTCCGGTCACCCACCTGACGTTGTTCGAAAGTCACCTCACCAGCATGGCGGCGGTGTACACCGCGCTGGCGAAACCCGCGTTTGGTCAATCCCGCTAAGTTCTCCGGTTCATCACCCCGGAGGGATCCCCGCATCAAGCCGATCGGTCGCTCTTGGACGACAGCCACCGTCGCAGACTCTCCAGGGCCATCTGGGAGGTTTGGTATTTGACCGAGAGACGATCGCCCTGAAACTGGAAGCGCTGCACGTCGGCCCTCCGGCGATCCGCGAGCGCCACATAGACCAGCCCCACGGGTTTGGTGCGCGTCCCGCCGGTCGGACCGGCGATGCCGGTGACCGCCAGCCCGATGTCCGCCTTCGTCCGCGCGCGCACTCCCTGCGCCATGGCGCGGGCGACCGACACGCTCACGGCGCCGTGCCGGAGCAGTTCAGCGGCGCGGACCCCGAGGAGCTCCTGCTTGGTCCGGTTGTGATAGGCGACGACCGCCGCCAGCAGATAGCGCGAACTGCCGGGGACGTTGGTGAGCCGGTCGGCGATCAGGCCGCCGGTGCAGGATTCGGCAACGGCCAGCGTGAGGTGGCGCAGGACGAGCGCCTGCCCGATGACGCCCTCCATCGTCTGGTCATCCACGCCATAGACGGCCGGTCCCAGCACCCGGCGGATGGCGCGTTCGAGCCGGTCGAGCAGCGGGGCGGCGATGGACGCGGGGGATCCCGCAATCGTCAACCGCACATCAACGGCCCGCAGGTGCGGGTACAGCCCGATCTGCACGACCTCGGGGATGCGTAGGCGTTGGAGTGCCGCTTGCACGTCCAGCTCGACCAGGCCGATGGTCCGGATGGTGCGGCTGAGGACCGGGGCGCGTTGATGCCGGCGCAGCCGCGGCAGCACGCTGCGTTCCATGATGGCGCGCATCTCTTGCGGGACACCGGGGAGGGCGATGAGCAGCTTGTGCCCGAGGGGCAGCCACAGGCCCGGCGCGGTGCCGACGGGGTTGGGCAGCGCCTCACCGCCGGCCGGCAGTGCCGCCTGACGCAGGGCCCACGACGTGGCCGGCCGCTTGTGCGCGCGGCAAAATGCGCGGATCCGCTGCTCGACCTCGGCGTGGCGGCGGAGGGGTCGTCCCGTGGCGCGGGCGATCGCCGTCATCGTGATGTCATCGAAGGTCGGCCCGAGCCCGCCGGTTGCGATGAGGAGCGCGACGCGCTCCAGCGCCTCGGTGACGGCTTCACCGATGACCGCCGCGTCATCCGGGACGCTGGTGTGCCGCCGGCAGACGAAACCGAGACGGGCCAGCTGCCGCGCCAGGTAGGCCGCGTTGGTGTTGAGCGTATGGCCGCTGGTCAGTTCCGAACCGATGGCGAGCAGTTCCGCGTCCATCCCACCACCTGCCTCAGCCGACAGCCGAGCTGTCATTGAAGAAAATGACTGGGAACGACGTGGTTGTCGGCTGGTCTGCCGTAGGCAGACCGTCTCGCCACCTGGAGGTGGCGAGACAGAAGCAAGTGGTGGGACCATGGCGCGGTATTATACCATCGGCGGCGGTTGGTCGTGAGCGATTCCCGCCGCCCGCCCCAACAACATGGTTTGAAGATAATGAAAATTTATATTGACGGAGATCGCGGCCCTTGTTACACTGCCCCTCGGCGCGAATCCGGAGACCGTTCGCGCCAAGGCAGGCCGGGGAGGGGTTTACAACCCGCGCGGGCTTCACGTATAATAAGCCGTGTGTTCGCTCCTTCCAACGGACTCGACAGATGGCTATCAGGAAGGTCTCCGCAGGCGCAGGTGGTCGCAGGCTCAACGACAGAGGGGATACGGCGATGGGAGAGAAGGACAGTAGCAAAGACCGTGAACGGCTGGAACGACAGAAAGTGCTGGAGGTGACCCTCGGCCAGATCGAGAAGCAGTTCGGCAAGGGCTCAATCATGCGGCTGGGCCAGGAGACCAAGTTCAACATCCCCACAATTTCTACCGGCTCGCTGGCCCTGGACTTGGCGCTGGGCATCGGGGGCCTGCCGCGCGGGCGGGTGGTGGAGATTTTCGGGCCGGAATCCTCCGGCAAGACCACGCTGAGCCTCAGCGCCGTGGCGGAGGCGCAGCGAGCGGGCGGGGTGGCGGCGTTCATCGATGCTGAACATGCCTTGGACCCGACCTACGCTAAGACCCTCGGGGTGAACCTTGATGACCTGCTCATCTCGCAGCCGGACACCGGCGAACAGGCGCTGGAGATCACCGAGATGCTGGTGCGGTCCAACGCGGTGGATATCGTGGCGATCGATTCCGTAGCGGCGCTGGTGCCCCGGGCGGAAATCGAAGGGGAGATGGGGGACCAGTTCGTCGGGCTGCAGGCCCGGCTGATGAGCCAGGCCCTGCGCAAGCTCACCGCGGCGATTGCGAAATCCAAGACCTGCTGTGTGTTCATCAACCAACTCCGCGAGAAGATCGGCGTAATGTTCGGCAGCCCGGAGACGACGCCGGGCGGCCGCGCCCTGAAGTTCTACTCGTCGGTCCGGATCGATCTGCGGCGGATCGAGACGATCAAGGTCGGCGAGCGGGCGGTGGGCAACCGGGTGCGCGCCAAAGTCGTGAAGAATAAGGTCGCCCCGCCGTTCCGCCAGGCGGAGTTTGACATTTTCTTTGATGAGGGGATTTCCAAGTCCGGCAGTCTGCTGGACGTCGGCGAGACCGTCGGCATCATCCAGCGCCAGGGCAGCTGGCTGTCCTACGGCGACACCAGGTTGGGGCAGGGCCGCGAGGCTGCCCGGATGTTCCTCAAAGAGAACCCCAAGCTCATGAAGGAGCTCGAGGAACGGATTCGCCAGAAGGAAGGTCAGGCGCCGGCCACATTGGCGCCGGCCAGCGTTGAGTCCGTGGCAACAGGAGCCGCGGCAGGCAGTGAGGCGCAGGTGCGATGAAACGACCGGTGCGGTGGGTCGTGGTGGTTTGCGGGTTCATTGTGGGTGCTGGTTTGTTCGCCGGGCGTCGGGAGCTGTGGTCCAACGCGAAGCCTGCGGGGCCCGCCGGGCCAAGCCTCGGAGTGCCCGCCGCGCAGGCGGCCCCCGGCGACACCGCCGCCCAGGGCCTCGAGCAGGCCTTCATCCATGTCTCGGACACGGTCGGCCCGGCGGTGGTGAGCATCTCCACCGAGCAGATCGAGCAGGTCCAGCGCTACTACCGCGGGCAGCCGTTCTTTGGTCAGGGGCCTTCCGAAGAGTTCTTCCGTGATTTCTTTGGCGAGGTCCCTAAGCTCGCGCCGCGGGAATTCAAGCGCTTCGGCCTGGGTTCCGGCGTCATCATTGACGCGAAGGGTTTTATCCTGACCAACGAGCACGTCGTGGCCGATGCCGACAAGATGACCGTGACGCTGGCCGATGGCCGGGAGTTTTCTGGGGAAATCAAAGGCAAGGACGTGCGCTCGGATCTGGCCGTCATCAAGATCAAAGCGAAAGACCTGCCGGTGGCGAAACTCGGCGACTCCGATGCGCTACGGACCGGACAATGGGCCATCGCGCTCGGCAATCCCTTCGGCCTCGTGGGGGCTGGGTCGCAGGCGCTCGGGGCCGAGCCGACGTTGACCGTCGGCGTCGTTAGCGCGCTGCACCGGCGGCTGCCGGGCTCTCCGCAGTCGGACCGCGATTACTCCAATCTCGTCCAGACCGACGCGGCGATCAACCCCGGCAACAGCGGCGGGCCGCTGGTCAATCTCCACGGCGAAGTTATCGGGATCAACGTGGCGATCCTCACGAGCTCCCGCGGGTCTGAAGGGGTCGGGTTCGCCATCCCGATCAACAAGGCCAAGACCATCCTGGAGGAGCTGATCGAAGGCCGCAAGGTGCTCTACGGATGGCTGGGGGTGCAGGTGCAGGACATCACGCAGGACGTCGCGGAGTATTACAAGCTGTCCGACCGCCAGGGGGTGCTGGTCTTTCAGGTGCTGCCCGACAGCCCGGCGCAGAAGGCCGGCATGAAGGACGGCGACATCATCAAGGCCTACGAGGGCGATTCCATCGAGCAGTCGCGCGAGCTGGTCGACCGCGTCGGGCGGGCGAAGGTGGGCCGGAAGGTGCCGGTGGAAGTGTTGCGGGATGGTAAGCGCCTGATGCTCACCGTCGAGATCGGCGAGCGGCCCAACGGGGAGGAGCTCGCCGCCAGTTCCGCCGAATCCTGGCGCGGGCTGAAAGTGGCACAACTGACGCCGCAGCTGGCGGAGCACTTCGGCCTGCCGCCTGAGGCGGCAGGGGTCGTGGTGGCCGAGGTGGATCCTAACAGCCCGGCGAGCGACGCACGGCTGCAGCCGGGGGATGTCATCAACGAGATCAACCGCGTGCGTATTGCGTCCATGGACGACTACCGCAAGGCGATTGCCGGTGTGCAGGGCAACGCCTTGGTGCGGACCAACCGAGGGTACGTCGTCGTCAAAACAGCCCCGTGAGGGCGGCGTGTCGAGTTTCGATGACGTGCGTCGCGCCCGGATGTTGGTGCGACGCTACTTGCGTTTTGGCACGCGCTCGACTGCCGAGGTGCGGGCCTACCTCGAGGCCCGTCACGTGTCAGATTCGACAAGCCGGGCGCTCATCGCCGAGTGCGTCCGGCACGGGTGGTTAGATGACCGGCTCAGCGCCACGCTGTGGGCCACGCGCCTGTGCGACCAGGGCTATGCCTGGCCGGCGATTCGAGAACGCCTGCGCGCGAAGGGATTCAATGAGCAGCTCATCAGCACTGTGTTCCGTCCGCTCCAACGAGACGCCGATGACGAGACACGCGCTCGGGCACTGGCCCAAGCGCGCAGCCGCCGCATGCCGCCTGACGATCCACGTCTGGCACGGTGGCTGGCCCGCCGCGGGTTTGACGCGGATCTGATCACGCGCGTTCTTGCCGAGGCGTTCACCCCATCGTCCGATTGATGCAGAGTACCGACATCCGCACGCGGTTTTTGGCCTTTTTTAAGGCCCGCGGCCACACCGTCGTGGACAGCGACCACCTGATCCCCAGCGGCGACCCGACGGTCCTGTTCACCTCCGCCGGGATGAACCAGTTCAAGGATTATTTCCTGGGCAAGCGGACGGACTTGACACGGGCGGCGAGCTGTCAGAAGTGTTTGCGGACGGGGGATCTGGACAAAGTTGGCAGGACCCCGAGCCACCATTCGTTCTTTGAAATGCTGGGGAATTTCTCCTTCGGCGACTACTTCAAGCCTGAGGCGATTGCCTGGGCGTGGGAGTTTCTGACGGGCACAAAGGACTACGCTGGCAAAGTGATTTCGGACACGCCCAAGCTATGCCTGGCGCTGCCGCCGTCAAAGCTGTGGGTGAGCGTGTACGAAGATGACCAGGAGGCATTTGGCCTGTGGCGCAAACTCGGGGTTCCTGAAGCCCGGATCAAGCGGTTCGGCCAGGCGGACAACTTCTGGCCGGCCAACGCGCCGAAGGACGGCCCCAACGGGCCTTGCGGGCCGTGCTCGGAAATCTACTTCGACGCGGACGGCAAGGTTCAAGGCCCGAAATCCGTCGAAGTCTGGAACCTGGTCTTCACCCAGTTTGACCGTCAGCCCGACGGCACGCTGAAGCCGCTGCCCAAGCCGAACATCGACACCGGGATGGGCCTGGAGCGCCTCACCGCTGTGGTCCAGGGGGTCGCGACCGATTACGAGACGGATTTGTTTGCGCCGATTATGCATGAGATTCAGAGAAAAACAGTCAAGCAGCCAACAGATAAAGAACAAACTCTTTTTGCTCAACGAGCCGTTGCAGATCACATGCGAGCTATAGTTTTCTTAATTGCTGATGGAGTTCGCCTATCCAATGAATCACGTGGTTATGTACTTCGAATGCTTATTCGGCGGGCCGCGCGTTTGGGTCGGAAATTAATCAAAGAAAGTCAGGTACCAAATCGAGGATCGAGTCAGGTGCCTCCGGGATGGACTCAGGTGCCTCCGGGAATGCGTCCAGTACCTGGTACTGAGGGCAATTCCTTTTTGGTCCCTTTGGTTGCTCGTGTGATTGAAGCGATGGTGAATTCACCATATTACAATGGGCTTGTAAAGCAGGTGATCACCACTGAAGAAGTCATCAATAAAGAGGAAACACAATTTGTTGAAACCCTTGAAATAGGCACGGAACGCCTCGAGCAACTTCTTGAGCAGCTCAAGACAAAACACCAAACAGTGATTCCAGGAGATGAAGCGTTCAAGCTCTATGATACCTATGGTTTTCCGCTTGAAATTACGATTGATATTGCAGTCGAACGCGGTTTTAAGGTCGACCATGCTGGTTTTGAGCAAGCCATGAAAGTCCAGCAAGAGCGTTCGCGCGCGGGCAGCCAGTTCGGCGGCGACATCTTCACCCCGACGACGCTGAAAATGGACGCGCCGGTCTCCGTGGAGTTCGTCGGCTATCAGGTGCTGGAGGCCGAGGCGCATGTGAAGGGCATCTGGAAGCAAGGTCAGTGGGTGCAGCAAGCGAACGTCGGCGACGAAGTTGGTCTGGTGCTCGACCGCTCGCCGTTCTACGGCGAAGCCGGCGGGCAGGTGGGTGACCAGGGGCGCATCGAGGCCCCAAAGGGGCAGTTGAGCGTCGTGAACACGACTTGGGCGGATGCCCTCCTCGTCCATCACGCCAAAGTCGAGCAGGGGGCGGTTGCTGTCAACGACCCTGTGCGCGCCGTGGTGGATCAAGGCCGGCGGCTCAAAATCGCCCGCAGCCACACCGCGACGCACCTGCTGCACTGGGCCCTGCGCAAGGTGCTGGGGCCGGAGGCGGTGCAGGCCGGCTCCTCCGTGGAAGCCGACCGGGTGCGTTTTGACTTCTCCGCCTTGGGCGCGCTGCACGAGGAGCAGCGAGCCACGGTGGAGCAGCTCGTCAACGACCGCATCCGCGCCGCCGATGCCGTGGCGACCAATCTCATGAAGCTGGAGGACGCCAAACGGGCGGGAGCCCTGGCCCTGTTCGGCGAGAAGTATAGCCAGCAGGTGCGGATGGTCGCTATCGGCGACTATTCGAGGGAGCTCTGCGGCGGCACCCACCTGGCGCACACCGGCTCGGTGGGCGTGTTTTGCATCGCGTCGGAAAGCTCGATTGCGGCGGGCACGCGACGGATCGAAGCGCTCGTCGGCGAGGCGGCCGTGTCCCGCCAGCAGCAGGAATCGCAGCTGTTGCATGAGGCGGCCAAGCGGCTCAGCCGTCCCGCTGAGGAGCTCCTCGAGGGGTTGGAGGAGCTGCTCGCCCAGCTCAGACAGGCCGAGGAGGCGCGCAAGGCCCTGCAGGTGGAGCTGGCGCGCGTGGAGGCCAAGCGTCTGGTGAGCGAAGGTAAAAAGATTGGCGAGGTGACCTTTGTGTCCGCCGCCATCAAGAACGCCGACCGGGACACGCTGTCGATCTTGGCGGACACCATCCGGGAAGCCCTGCAGCCAAACGGGGTCGTCCTGCTCGCGTCCTCCGACGGCGATGCGAAGGTCTCGCTGGTGCTGGCGGCGACGCGCAACCTCACGCCGCGCGTGCACGCCGGCCAGCTGCTGAAGGCGATTGCGCCGCTGTTGCAGGGCAGCGGGGGCGGACGTCCGGAATTCGCGCAGGGCGGGGGCAAAGACCCGTCGGCCATCCCGGCGGCGTTGAAGCGGGCTGAGGAGTTGCTTCGTGAGGCGTTGGGGAAACGTCCATAGTCCGTAGACCATAGTCCATAGCCAAAACCGTTTCTCGATGGACGACCGACGATCGACGATGGACTGAGCAGCGGCAGTTTTACGAAAGTGTTCCCATGAAGATTATCTCAACGAGTGGAAAAGCCTGGCTGCAGTTGTGCTCGCGGCAGTTGGTGCGCAAGCGGTGGGTGGAGGAGCGGGTGCGGGCGATTCTCGAGGACGTCCGTCTCCGCGGCGACGACGCGGTCCTGCGCTTCACGCGGCGGTTCGACGGCGTCACGTTGTCGCTCAAACAGCTGCGGGTGACGGAAACCGAGATTTCCGCCGCCTTTCAGCACATCGACCCCGACCTGGCGCTGCATCTGAAGACGGCCATCCAGAACGTCCAGGCGTTTTACGGCAAGCCGCGCATGAAGCCGGTGCGGATTGTCGCGGAGGACGGGGTGTTGCTTGGGGAGAAGTTCGACCCGATTGACCGGGTCGGCGTGTACATCCCCGGCGGCACGGCCAGCCTCGTCTCCACCGTGTTCATGACGGTCATCCCGGCCCGGCAGGCCGGCGTCAAACAGATCGCGCTCGCCACCCCGCCGCGCCAGGGCGGCGGCGTAGATCCGAATATCCTGTTTGTCGCCAGCCTCCTGCACGTGGATGAGGTCTACAAGGTCGGCGGGGCGCAGGCGATTGCGGCGCTGGCCTTCGGGACGAAAACCATCCCCAAGGTCGACAAGATCGTGGGGCCGGGCAACGCGTACGTTGTGGAAGCCAAGCGCCAGGTCTTCGGCCTGGTGGACATCGATGCGCCGGCGGGGCCCTCGGAGATTGCGATTATCGCCGACCGTCACTCTAACCCGCAATACGTCATCACCGACCTGCTGGCCGAGGCCGAACACGCGGGCGGGATGCCGTTTCTCATCACGACGTCCAAGGCGCTGGCGAAGCTGGCGCGCAAGCAGGTCCCGTCGGGGTACTGCGTCATCGTGAAGAACCTAGAGGAGGCGGTGGAGGTCGCCAACTGCCTGGCGCCCGAACACCTGGAAATCATGGTCAAGTCCCCGCAGAGACTGCTCAAGCGCATCACGCACGCCGGCGCGATTTTCCTGGGGCCGTATTCGCCGGTCACGATCGGCGACTACATCGCCGGCCCCAGCCACGTCCTGCCGACGTCGGGCTCGGCCCGGATGTTCTCGGGGCTGGGCATGGAGGACTTTATCCGCAAGACGCACATCATCTCGTATTCCAAGGGGGCCCTGGAGAAGGTCCGCGAGCCGGTGGAACGCCTCACGGCGCTGGAAGGCCTGCCGCGGCACTTCGACTCGGTCAAGGTGCGCTTAACCTGAAAGGATGATTGCAGTGATTAACAATATGATTTCAGTGATTAACAGCTCATGAGCATTATGCTCTCGCATGTCATCACTGTAATCAGCATTTACAATCACGGTAATCACTGACGATGAGACGCGCGACCGTGACACGCAAAAGTCGCGAGACCAACATCACCGTGACCTTCAACCTCGATGGGAGGGGCAGGGCTTCGGTCCGGACGGGGCTGCCGTTTCTGGACCACATGCTGACCCTCCTGGGGACCCACGGGGTGTTCGACTTGACGGTCAAGGCCAGCGGCGATTTGGAGGTGGATATCCACCACACGAATGAAGATGTCGGGTTGGTGGTGGGGCAGGCCTTCCTCAAAGCGCTCGGGGGGGCTACGGGCATCCGCCGCTTCGGGTGGGCGTATGTCCCGATGGAGGAGGCGCTCACGCGGGTCGTGCTGGATATTTCCGGACGGCCGAAGCTGGTGATCCGCGATCAGCGTAAGCCCCGCCGGCGGCTGGTGGGCTCAGGGACGTCGTATCAGTGGGAGGATCTCGCGCATTGGCTCGAGTCGTTCGCGCGCGCCGGCAAGCTCACCGTCCACGTCGATGTCTTTTCAGGTGACGATTTCCACCACACCTGCGAGGCGGTGTTCAAGGCGCTGGCGCGAGCGCTTGCGCAAGCGGTGCAGCGCGACCCCCGGGTGAAAGGCGTGCCCTCATCCAAAGGCCGCCTCTAAAAATAGCAGTAAGCAATCAGCACTAAGCAGTAAGTGAAGAGCGGAAAACCTAATTCTTAGTGCTTAGTGCTTACTGCTTACTGCTTAGTGCCTAGTGCTTACTGCTTACTGCTTACTGCTTACTGCTTAGTGCTTACTGCTGACGAGCTGATACATGATTGCCATCATTGATTACGGCATGGGGAACTTGCGCAGCGTGGCCAAGGCGCTGGAGTACGTGGGGGCGTCGGTCCGCGTGACGGATGATTCCACCATCGTCGCGCAGGCGACGAAAGTGGTCCTGCCCGGCGTCGGCGCGTTTCCCGCGGCGATGCGGGAATTGGCCGCGCGCAAGCTCATCGAACCGGTCAAGGCGGCCATTGCCGCTGGCCGGCCGTATCTGGGCATCTGCCTGGGGCTGCAGCTGCTCTTTGAGCGCGGGGAAGAAGGCGGGGGCGCCGCGGGACTCGGGATCCTTCAAGGTACCGTGAGGCGCTTTTCTTTCAACTCGTCACTCGCCACTCAGCACTCGTCACTCAAGATCCCCCACATGGGATGGAACCAAGTGACGAGCAGTCAGCAGTCAGCAGTCAGCAGTCAGCGGTGTCCGTTATTGCAGGGGATTCCGGAGGGCAGCTTCTTCTATTTCGTGCACTCCTACTATGCGGAGCCGACGGACCCCTCGGTGGTCGCATTAGAATCCGAGTACGGCACGCGGTTTCCGGCGATGGTTTGCCGTGGCAATCTCTTCGCCACCCAGTTTCATCCTGAAAAGAGCCAAACCCTCGGCTTGCGCCTCCTCGAGAATTTCGTGAAGTTATGAACCGGTCGAGCGCGCCCTCCCGTGCGCGGCGCCGGCTGCAGCGCGGAGTCCGCAGGGAGCACGATGGTCATCCTTCCCGCGATTGATTTGCTGGACGGGCGCGTCGTCCGGTTGGAGCAGGGCCGGCGCGACCGGGTCACGGTCTATTCCGATGACCCAGTGGCCGTCGCCCGGCGGTGGAAGGCCGCGGGCGCCGCCTGGTTGCACGTCGTGGACCTCAACGGGGCCTTCGACGGCACCTACAGCAACCTGCCGCTCGCCGAGCGGGTCATTCGGGAGTCTGGCCTGGCGGTGGAGCTCAGCGGCGGGGTTCGCAGCAAGGAGACGTTGGGCCGCTGCCTGGCCGCCGGGGCCGCTCGAGTCGTCCTGGGAACGAAGGCCTGCGAGGATCCGGCGTTTCTTCAAGAAGCCGCAGACCGCTACGGCCACAAGATCGCCGTGGCGATTGATGCGCGGGCGGGGCAGGTGGTCTCGCGGGGCTGGGTCTCCTCGACGGCCTTGACGCCGCAGCAGCTGGCGCGCAGCGTCATGATGTTGGGGGTCGAGACGCTCATCTGCACCGACGTCAGCCGCGACGGCATGCTGCAGGGTCCGAACGTGGAGCTCCTCGGAGAGGTCTTGGACGTCGGGCCGCAGCAGTTGATCGCGTCAGGCGGCATCGCCAGCCTCGAGGACCTGAAACGCTTGCAGGCCCTGGAGCCGCGAGGCTTGACAGGCGCGATCATTGGCAAGGCGCTGTATGAAGGCCAGATTGACCTGAAAGAAGCCATTCAAGCAGTAAGCACTAAGCAATAAGCACTAAGAAAAAAACTATGAGAACTTTCCCGTTCGTCACTTACTGCTTAGTGCTGTGTGCTTAGTGCTCACAGATGCTTGCCAAACGAATTATTCCCTGTCTCGATGTTGACAAGGGCCGGGTCGTCAAGGGCGTCAAGTTCGTGAATTTGCGCGACGCGGGCGACCCAGTGGAAGCGGCCACGGCCTATAATGACGCGGGCGCCGATGAGCTGGTGTTCCTGGACATCACCGCCAGCCATGAGCGGCGGCCGATCATCCTCGATGTGGTGGCCCGGACCGCCGAGGCGGCGTTCATGCCGCTGACGGTCGGCGGCGGCATCCGGACGGTGGAGGACATCCGGAAGCTGCTGAGCGCCGGCGCCGACAAGGTGTCGCTGAACACGGCGGCGGTGGAGCATCCGGACCTGATCCAGGCCGGCTCCGACCGGTTCGGAAATCAGTGCATCGTTGTGGCCATTGATGCCAAGCGAGTGACGAGTAAAGAGTGGAGAGTGGAGAGTGAGACAAGCCAGCCGATGGCTCGTCACTCGTCACTCAGCACTCATCACTGGGAAGTGTACACGCACGGGGGGCGGACCGCGACGGGCAAAGACGCCGTCGCGTGGGCGCGGGAGGCCGAGGCCCGCGGAGCGGGGGAAATCCTCCTGACCAGCATGGACTGCGACGGGACCAAACGCGGCTACGATGTGGCCTTGACGCGGGCGGTGTCCGACGCCGTCTCGGTGCCGGTGATCGCCTCGGGAGGGGCAGGGAGGCTTGAGCATTTCGCCGACGTCCTGACCAACGGCAAGGCCGATGCGGCGCTGGCCGCGTCGCTGTTCCATTTCGGCGAGCTGTCGATTGGGCACGTGAAACGATATCTCGCACAACAGGGAGTCATCGCGCGGCTATGAGAACGCCGAAATTACGGTCGCTGTGTCGCCTGAATCCGCACGCTGTGCTTGGGGCCGTGCAGTTCAACGCGCAAGGGTTGATCCCCACGGTCATCCAAGACGCGAAGTCCAGACACGTCCTGACCCTCTGCTATCTCAATCGGGACGCGCTGGAAAAAAGCTTGCAGGAGGGCAAGGTCTACGTCTTCCGCCGCTCCCAAAACCGCGTGATGCTCAAGGGGGAACGGTCGGGACACATCCAGCTGATCAAACAGGTCCGCATCGACTGCGAGGGCAACTCGCTCTTGCTCATGGTGCAGCAGCATGTGGCCGGCTGTCACGCCGGGTATTTCAGCTGCTATTTCCGGCGGCTGGCGGACACCGGTCAACTGACCGTTGCCGACAATCGCCTGTTTGATCCGTCCAAGGTGTACCGGGCAGACTGACCGTTTCGATGGACGTCCAGCCCTCGCTTGCCGAATTCACGCGCCTGGCCCGGCATGCCAACGTGATCCCGGTGTGGACCGAGGTGCTGGGTGATTTCGACACGCCGGTCAGCGCCTTCCTGAAGCTCGATGACGGCCAGCACAGCTTTCTGCTGGAATCGGTCGAGGGCGAGGAGAAGCTGGCGCGGTTCTCGTTCCTGGGCAGCCGCCCCCGGCTCATCCTGCAGAGCCGCGGACATGAGCTGCGCATCGCCGAGCGTCGGGGCCGTGGGCGTCTGACTGTGCGGCGCCTGACCACCGCGAACCCGCTGGCGGAAATCCAGCGTCTCATGCGGCGTTTCCGCGCGGCCACCGTCCCTCAGCTGCCGCGCTTTTCCGGCGGGCTGGTCGGCTACCTCGGCTACAATGTCGCGCGGTTCATCGAGCGCCTGCCCGCCCATCAGCACGACACCCTGCAGGTGCCGGACATCCTGCTGATGCTGACCGAGTCGATGGTCATCTTCGACCATGCGCAGCACACGATGCTGGTGCTGGTCAACGCCTTCACGGAGGGCCGGCCGTCCGCGGCGGTCTGGCGGCAGTGCGTTGCCAAGCTCAAGACGCTGGCGGCGCAGCTGGCGCGGCCGGTGACACCGCCGGCACCGCGCCGGCGCACTGGACACCGCAGGAGCCGTGTGAGCTCCAATCTGTCGCGGGCGGAGTTCGCCCGCATGGTCACGGCGGCCAAACGCGCCATCCGCGCCGGCGACATCATTCAAGTGGTCCTCTCCCAGCGCCTGGAGCGCCCGGTCCGCTGCGAGCCGCTGGACGTCTACCGGGCGTTGCGCTCGTTGAACCCGTCGCCCTACCTGTATTTCCTGCGCTTCGGGAGGCTGTCGCTGGTCGGCTCTTCGCCGGAGATGCTGGTGCGCTGTGAGCAGGGCGTGATTGAAACACGGCCCATCGCCGGCACGCGGCGCCGAGGCGCGACCAAGCAGGAGGATGAGCGTCTCATCCGCCAGCTGCTGGCGAGTCCCAAGGAGCGGGCGGAGCATCTGATGCTGGTGGATCTGGGGCGCAACGATCTGGGCCGAGTGGCCAAGGTCGGCACCGTGACGACTCCCGAGATGATGGTGGTTGAGAAGTACTCGCACGTGATGCATTTGGCCAGCAGCGTGCGCGCGCAGCTCAAGCCGGGCCGGACGGTCTTCGACGTCCTGCGGGCCGCCTTTCCGGCGGGCACCGTCACCGGGGCGCCGAAGGTTCGGGCCATGGAGATCATCGCGGAACTGGAGCGGGAGGACCGCGGGCCGTACGCCGGGGCCGTGGGGTATTTCAGTTTTTCCGGCAACCTCGACACGTGCATTACCATCCGCACGATCCTGATCAAAGACGGCTGCGCCTACATCCAGGCGGGTGCGGGCATCGTGGCGGACTCGAACCCGGCGCGCGAGTACCAAGAGACCCTCAGCAAGGCAGCCGGCATGCTCAAGGCGATTGAATTGGCTGAACGACATGCCGGCCGCGGGTGACGCGGAGCGGAGGCCCCTGCCGCCCGGAGCCGACGACGGCGATAGTCCGGCGCGGCGAGGACGGCGGGGTCGCGCAGCGGCA
>Ga0209515_10002000_pt1 | contig 32359 bp, 26 predicted proteins | sample Subgroupgradi54m_FD_187454 | JGI IMG/M metagenome (GOLD analysis project Ga0209515, IMG submission 187454) | Subsurface groundwater microbial communities from S. Glens Falls, New York, USA - GMW60B uncontaminated upgradient, 5.4 m (SPAdes)... ... | reverse complement strand
CATGGAAACATGGCTCAATAACCGTCCGAGAAAATGTCTTGGCTTTAGAACACCCATCGAAGCTTGCCTGGATGAGTGCTGCACTTAATCATTGAATGTAGGCCCCGTTAAAAACGTGCGACCGGTTCAGGGCAAGTAGGAAAGCACGGTCGATCCCCGGCCTCCGCTCCAGCCGCGGCCTTCACCCTCGCCACGGTCGCCGCTTCCGCTTCGGTCCCGGCTCCCGTACCCATCCAACAGATAAAGCCCCGGACCCATGCCCTGCGGCAACCGCCAGATATCCGCGCCTAGGGACTCCAGGGGAATCTCGCGCCCGTCGCGCGCATAGAGCCTGACCCGGCCCGTACGACCCGATCCGTTCCGCCGGGCCTGCGTGGATTCGGCGGACCGCGCGGAGGGCGTATGCAGGATCCCGTTCCGGATCCAGGGTACCTCCTGAGTTACCCAGGATGCCGCTTTCGACCCTTCGCTTGCGGCCCTGATGGCCGTCACCGGCTCCCAATACTCTCCATCCCCCTGGATTTCCGGCTCAGAGCAGGTCCTGGGCCTGGACCCCAGGGAACAGATCCAATCCCGCACTATTTTCACCGCGCCGGAATCCAATTGATAGGTCGCCAAGGGCGGCATTTGGGCCAACCCGTGGAAGCTCAAATCCCCGCGGGACTTCATGCGGAACATGACATAGGAGCTTTCCGGATAGCCCGGGTAGACGATTTGCGGATAGCCCGGTTCCTTTCCCGTGGGCTTGCCCACATAGCCTCCCGCGGATTTGGAGAAATCGGTTTTCCGGGCCGGGGAGAAATAGTCGAAGTCATGGCCGGCCCCTTCCAGGCTGACCTGGTTGCCGTGGCAATGGGAACAATTGGCCGCGAAATAGGAACGCACCTTGGCTTCCGGGGTGGCGGCCGGGCCGGTCTCCTTGAGGCCGACCCAGCGGGGAAAGGACGTTTTGGATACATCGGCGGACAGGATGCCGGCGGCGAAAAGGGCCTGGAGCTGGTTGACCGCGGGGTTGGCGGCATCGGGACGGTTGAGCTGGGGCGTGATGAAACCCAAGGTGCCGCGGCCCCGGTGGCATTGGTTGCAATCCGATCCGCTGGGGTAACTCCACCGCTTCCCCACCCGCTTCCCGTTCAATAATACCAGGTGCGCCGTGTCCAGGCCTTCGCCCGGATCGAGCAGGTCGGCGTCAAGCTGATCCCGGCGCCATTTATAGGTGAATCCCGAATAGCGCTTGTCCGCCCGCGCGGGATCCTTGGACACCACCAGGAAGCGGGTTTCGATCAGGATGCGGCTGGCGGAATCCCCATAGACGGTATCGATCTGGAAGTTCTTGATGAAGACGGTCTTGTCAGGAATGACATAACGGTCCGAATCCGTGGGAACGATTTTGGACCCCACCGGCAAATCCACGAACCGCTGCTTGGCCGCGCCGTCGCTCCACAGGGGCGTGTTCACTTCGTAAGCCCTGATCCCCTCGGTGGTTTTCCGGCCTTTGGCCGACGCGGCATCATAGAGCCCGCTGGCGGAGAGCCGCTTCGGCAAGGCGGAAGCGTCCGAACCGTCATAGTCGCGGATGGCCTGGACCACATGGCCATGGCCGAGCAGGGCGGACATGGCGATGAGAACCGCCGCGCGGAGGATAATCATTTCGGTTCCCCGCTTATGGTTCCATGGGCAAAGACCCGGACCATGGCCGCATGGGAACGCGGATCGCGCGACGACGCTCGGCCGTCCAGGGTAGTACCTTCCAAGTTACGCCCGGAAAGGGTACCCCCATCCATGGCCCCATCATGGGATCCGGACCTGGGAATCCTTCCGGCCATGGGGATCGCGATGGCGATCGGGAGCGCGCCGCATGAGCCTTCGGAGACGACCGCATGGGGATCATAGCCCGGCTTGGCGGGATCCGTGCAGCCGCGGCGGGCATGGATCGGCAGCAAGGTCGCGGAATCCAACTCCTGGATTTCCCAATTCCGGTACCAGATATCGAAACCTTCGGTCTGCACGCCGACGGCGCCCCGGGCCACCCGCACGGGCTTCCCGGCCTGGTTGACGCTCCATTTCCAGCTTGCGGTCCGGAAGCGGCCGTTGAGGAAAAACACGCCGCTGTCCCCGAAAACCGAAGCTTCGCCGCGGTTCCATTGGCCCGGAGGGTTTTCCGGATTGGCGTAGGAGCTTTCCAAGGTGCGGTTGCCCGATGGATCCACGGTGTAGGCGACGCCGCCGTCCGCCTTGGCCTGGAACAGGGGCGTACCCGCCTTGACCGTCGTCGTCATGGTGGGGCCTAACCCCGCCGAGGACCAAAGGGTCCAGGGATATCCGTGATCACGCCGGCAATTGATTTCGATGCTGCGGGGACGCAAAGCGGTGGAGGTCTTGGCGCCTTCGTTGTCCATCAGGATCATCATCCCCGCATTCGCCCCGTCCCCGACGTCCGCGCCGAATTTATAGTCAACGCGTATGCGGTAATATCCGTACTCCTTGTTCGTGATCAATAATGCGTATGATCCTCCCGCGTGGATCATTCCGTTCTCGATGACGAATTTCGTCTGCGTGGCGAAAGGGACCTTGCCGTTGTTGTACACGTAGAAATCCTCGCCGAATGCCTTCCCGTTGAACAAAGGCACCCAACCGGAATCCCCCGCCGTCGCCGCGTCCAGCGGCACCGCCTGCGCCTGAGCGCACGACAAAGGAACGAGCAGCATGGACAGGATCAAGGAAAAGACGCGCGGCTTCACCGTTGCGGCTCCCCGGCTTCCATCCGGCCCGCGACGCCTGAGCAAACGCCGGCCCACGCACAGATCATCCCCCTTGCCGACCACCCCGCCATTGCGTCCCCCCGCTACCCGACGTTCTTTAGTTTAAGACCATGGTCCGGGATGCCGGTTGGATGGCCGAAGGTTTCCGCTGGCGTTCTGCCAGCACGAAGCAAGGCCGCCTTTGCGGGGAGATTTCCGGAATTGCTCCGGATGCATGAGAGTTTGTTGAGACGCGATAGGAGCCATGATTGGGAGCGGGCCGGCGAATCCGCCCGCCCGGAAATCCGCTTTATGGTATTCTTGGTATTGCTATGAAGTCGACCAAGCCAAACGCCCCCAAGCCCCGACCCGAGATATTCCGGTATGCGGAATACCGATCCTATCTGATGGACTTCTATCTCCACATGAAGGAGATCAATCCGGCGGTGTCCCACCGGTTCCTGGCCGCCAAGGTCGGGTTCGACGCAGGACAGTTCTCCAAGATCCTTTCCGGCAAACGCAACCTGACCCCGTCCATGGTGCTCAAGTTCAACGACATCTTTCGGCTCAACCGCAAGGAGAGGGAATACTTCGGCATCCTGGTGCTGGCGAACCATGCCAAGATGCCGTCGCAACGCGCGGAACTTCTCGCGCGCCTGCAACCCCTGCGGCCCAAACCGGCCAAGGCCATCGCCGACGGTCTCGACGAGTACTACAGCAACTGGTATCATCCGGCCCTGCGGGAACTGCTCGGTTTCCATCCCTTTCGCGGGGATTGGGACGCCCTGGCGAAAATGCTCAAGCCCGCCATATCGGAAGCCCAGGCCAAACAGGGGGTGGCCCTGCTCACCGCCCTCGGATTCATCAAGAAGGACGCCCAGGGCCGTTTCCTGATCGCGGATCCCCATATCACCAGCGGATACAAAAGCGGATCCGAGGCGGTGCAACGGTATATCGTCTCCACCCTGGATCTTGGGAAGGAGGCGCTGGAACGCTTTCCAAACGAAACGCGCAACCTGTCCACCATGACTTTCAGCACTTCGGAAAACCACTTTCTACAATTGCAGGAGAAGATCCGCCTGTTCCGCAAGGAACTCGCGGATGAAGTCGACAAAGTGGAAAAACCGGAACGGGTCTATCAATTGAACATGCAGCTTTTCCCGCTCTCGGAAGCGTGGAGCCCGGAATCATGAGACTGCACGGGTCGAACGCGCTTTTTCCGGGTGTTGCGGTGATTGCGATGGTTGCCATGGCCGCAACCCTCATGCTGCTCGCATGCGGCCAAAAGGACGCCTCGCTTGCCGGCGGCACCACCACGGAAACCGAAGCCGCGATTATCGGCGTCCTCAAGAATCCCGACGGCAAGGCCGCCGTGGGCGCGCGCATCCGCATCCGTCCCGTGGGGTATCTGGCGGGACCGGATTCTTCCGCCTATCCGGACCTTATCGCCGACGCGCAGGGCCGCATCCAATGGACGGCCAAGACCGGGGTTCTTTACAACCTGGAAGCCGATTCCGGCCTGTCGTTGGGGACCTTCATCCGGGAAATTTCGCCCGGTAAGGAATCCCGCAACCTTATCGGTGTGCTCGACACGGTAGGCTCCCTGGACGTCCGCCTGCTCGCCCCCGCCCCTGGGGTCACCTACGTGCTACGTGTGTACGGCATGGAACGTTACGTGACGGCGGATTCCCTGGGCCGCTTCCGCATCAGTCTGCCGGCCGGGGACTTCCGCGTGGCCATCACCGGAAGCGCGCCTACCGTAACGCCCATGGTACTGGACAGCGTCCATATAGATCGCGGCAAGACCCGGCTGATCGATTCCCTGCGGCTTCCCGCCCTCGATTCCGCCTTGATCGGCTATTGGCCTTTCGAGGAAGGGTCCGGAGAAATAATCGGCGACGCATCCGGCCACGGACTGACCGGCCATATGAAAGGCGCGTCCTGGGTGCCGGGAAAAGCCGGAGGGGCCATCCGTTTCATCAACGGCCAGGGCTATGTGGATTTGGGCGCGGCGACCGTCAACCTCGTCAATTTCCGGAAGGAGGACGATTTCACCTTCGCCGCCTGGGTCAAGCCAGGAAATCCCATTCCTAACCGGGGCGTGGCCCGGCGCATCATCTCCCGGCAGAAGAAGGGCGCGGCGTCTTTTTTCCTGAGGATCTTCCCGGACTCCCATCCCGGATTCGCTTCGCACCCGGTCCCGGCCCCGGGAAAAATCTCCGCGGCCCAGGGACCGGCGACCAATGATTTGAAAGCCCCGGTAAACCTGGGGGACGGCGGATGGCACCATGTGGTAGGAATCCAGAAACAGAATCGCGTCTACGTATTCGTCGACGGCAAGGAAAGGGCGGCATCCTCCCGGGACAGCCTGGTCACCGTCACGACCTATATCGATTATGATGACAAGAGCCCGTTGCTGTATCCCGATCCCGGAATGGACGGCCATCTGGTTATCGGCTGCGTGGAATCCGGCATCGACGGTTTCGACGGCAGCATCGATGAAGTCCGCGTCTATGGACGGGCCCTGACGCCGCAGGAAGTCTACCAGCTTGCGAGCCCGTTCAACGAGCCCTGAACTATTCCCCCGATACCGCAGGGTCGGAAGCCTCCGGGGCCTCGGATGGCTCGCCCGGCGACACGTAGGACGACGAAACGGAGAACCGGTATTTTCCCGGGTTCCCCGGGATCGGTTTCACGGAATACTCGCCTCCGGCCCCGCCTGTAGGGCAACAATTCCCGTCACCTTCTCTCCATAGGCCGAAACTGAAACTCAAGGTGTCGTCAGCGACCCTGTATTCAACGCCTTTCATTACCCCCAACTCCTCCGGAATCCCCTCCACCCCTTTGACGGCATTGTCGAATTCGACCTCCGACAGTTTTCCGTCGCGCGTGATTTCATAAAACTCCTGCTCGTTGTCGTTGCCGGTGCCGGGCACGTTCGTTTGGATTTGCAGGAACGCTCTTCTTACGGATTCCCCCTCCGGGAGCATCCGGAACACGACCGGATCGGAATAGTTCCAGGTATTGTCGGATTCGTACTCCATCAGCAGACGGAATTTTTTCCCGGATTGGGAATAGATCGCCATCCGGGCCAGACCATTGGAATCACGGATGGCCGAATGCCGGGTAATATAGAGCGGTACTCCTCTTTTTGGCAGGCTTCCACGCGCTCCCGGTAAATGGACCACAAAGAATCGGGATGGCTGCTCCAGCGGGCATTCCGGCTATAGATCCAGTTTCTTTGTTCGGCGATGATCGACGCGCTCAGTTCCCGGCCGCAATACGACTTCTTATCCTTGAACAATTGACCGAGAGTCGCATCCAACCCGTCCACGTTGGGATTCCCGCAAATGGCCGATTCGATGGGCGTCTTCGCCTTGGCACACTCGAAGCTTGCGCCGAGTGCGGGAAGGCAAGCGCATAGAACCGCGACGGAAACCTGCTTCAGCATCCATTCTCCTGCCCTGTTTCAAATACCGGATAGCGCTCCGATAAAATTTACTTCAACCGGGGCTTATCACGGTCCCTGCCGACAGCATGCATAAAAGCGTTTCCAACCATGAAACGCGCCTGGGATGGAAATCCCCATTGCCAGCCAATATCGCCGTTCGCAGAAAAAAAACAGCACGCCGACGACAAATCGATCCGGCGGGATCGCAGCGGCCGGGTTAATTTCAATCCGCATTCCGACCGGTTTGCGGTCCCCACATTCCCGAAAGCCATTCACGGAAAAGCGATCCTTTTCCAAGGAGAAGACGCGTGCAATCATTCCATCGGACGTTCCGTTACCTCATTGCTTCGCTGGCGCTTCCGGCCGCAATCCTGGCAGGTACCATCAACGGTACGGTCCGTGGGCCGGACTCGACCTCGGCCGGCATCGCCAATGCCAAGGTGCTCCTGACCCGGTCCCCAGGCGGCGGCAACCGCGTCACCCTGGACTCGACGGTGACCAATGCCCAGGGCATGTACGCCTTCGTGAACATCCCCGCCTACTACGACTACGGCATCCTGGTGGCCAGCGCGGACACTTCGCTACGGGTCTCCAACCGATCCGGGCTTTCGGTGGACCGCGACACCGTGATCCGCAACGTCACCCTGCGCGCCGTCGCCGGCATCATCTCCCACACACTGCTATCGCAAGGCATCCGCGTCCAATGCCAAGGGGAGGCGCTTTCCCTGGCTTTCGCGCCCGCGGGCCGGGACCGCGCGCTTCTGGCTTACGGTATTTCCGGAGTTACCCGCTTCCATCTCGCCATTCCTTCCGGAGCCGTCCAGGACCTGATTCCGGGAAGGGTTTTGCGGGAGCGCGGTCTTATGCTGACGCTTACCGGCGCTAACGGCATAGCAGTCCCGCTTCCTTAACACGAAGCAGAATTAACACGAAGCAGAAGAGCGGACATTAGAAAAGCGGAAATACCATTCGTCCCATTTAAAGCCGGAATTTCCCGTTTCCGATCGCGGGGACGGATTTATCTTATCCCCACGGTCGGCTTCTCCGCCTATCAGGGCGCCCGGGAGTCTCGACCGTGGGTGGGAGCAACAGTGCGCGCATGGTTTTCCTCCGGGTCGGCTTTCCGGTTTTCCGCCGTGCTCTTTTACGGGATGGCGGGCATGGCCGGGATGGGTATCCTCCCGGTTTCCCCGGTGTCCGCGGCCGAACCTCCGCCGCGCACCCATGCGGAACTCGATGCCGCGCTCTCACCCGCCGAGCTGGCGAATCCCGCCACGCGCGCCGTCCGCATCACCTTGGTCTGGGGCGACAAGGATCACGGCGCGAATCAGCACGATTACCCGCGCTTCCAGGCGGAGTGGAGCGCCATGCTCGCCACCGTGAAAGGCGTCACGGTGTCCACCGCAAAGGACCGGCCCACTCCGGAGCAGTGGAAAACCGCGGACATGCTGATCTGTTATCTCAAACCGGCTTGGACCGATTCCGACTATGCCGCCATGGACGCGTATCTCAACCGCGGCGGCGGCATGCTCTTCATCCATCAAGCCGTGGCCATCGCCGGAGGCGGCGCCGAACTCGCGCGGCGCCTGGGCCTGGCCTCGAACGGATCGGCCTTCGGCGGCAAGTATGAAGAAGGGCCCTTGGACGTGAACATGTCCCCGACCGCCCATGTCATCACCCAGGGACTCGCCAAGTCCGTCCACTTCGACGACGAGGCCTATTGGCTGATGCTGGGCGATACCGCAAGCGTGCAGGTGCTGGCTACCACGGTCAAGGACGGCGCTGCGCGCCCGATGTTGTGGATCCATCCCCAGGGAAAAGGCATGGCCATCGGATCGATCCTGGGGCACAACTATTGGACCTTCAACGATCCCCTCTACCGCCTGGTATTGTTGCGGAGCGTGGCCTTCGCGCTGGGAGAACGGCTGGGACGTTTCGCGCCCCTCGTGACCCAGGGGTTGACATTGACGGGGCCGACGGCCCTCCGGACCTCTCCCGCCGACCAGCGTTTCCTCCGTGAAAGAAAAACCGTCCGGACGGTCCGGATGGATGGGAGGCGCTCCCCTGACCGCATGGGCTCCCCTAAAGCCCGTGAAAAGCGCTGAAAAACCGGTTCCAATTGGCTTTACCTGGGGCGCGAAAGTCATTTCATCAGGATCACAACCGGATTAACTTCCTCGTGAATACGTTTTAAAACCCCCACCCCCCCTACCGGAAAGTAACTTCCTGTATGTTCCGACCAACCCTCTCGATCTTGAGCGAATTCCCCAACCCTGGAGCGGTGACCAAGTGGACGAATCCCCGGATGGCTCAATCGATCTTGCCCCTGAAAAACGGAATGTAACGGTAGTCGGCATCGGGGCATCGGCCGGGGGCCTGGATGCCTTTTCCCTGCTGCTGAAAAACCTGGGCAACCGCTCCGGGATGGCTGTCGTGCTGATACAGCATTTGGAGCCCACGCACGCGAGCCACCTAGCGGACATCCTTTCCAAATGCACTTCCCTTCCCGTGACGGAAGTCCAGGACGGCATGGCCGTGGAGCCCGACCACGTCTACGTCATCCCTCCCAACACCAACATGGCTCTCGACTCCGGCGTCCTGCATCTCACCCCCCGGGGCGAACTCCGCGGTCTGCATCTTCCCATCGATTTCTTCCTCCGTTCCCTGGCCCAGGACAAGCACCGGCGCTCCATCGGAGTCATCCTTTCCGGTACGGGAACGGACGGCACCATGGGACTCGCCGAGGTCAAGGCGGCGGGCGGAATAACCTTCGCCCAGGAAGTAGCGTCGGCGAAATTTTCGGGCATGCCGGCCAGCGCCATCGCGGAAGGCTCCGTGGATATGGTTCTGACGCCCGAAAACATCGGCCGGGAATTGTCCATGGTGAGCGCGCACTCCTACTTCAGCCCGACAGGGGCGGAAGGGAAGGAACAAATCTTCGCGGGATGCGAGACGGAGTTCACCCGCATCATCGATCTGCTGCGCGTCTCCTCCGGCGTGGACTTCACCCACTATCGGGACACGACCCTGAAGCGGCGCATCCTCCGCCGCATGGCTTTGGGGAAACGGGAAACCTTGCCCAGCTACCTGGAACAACTGGAAACCGACAAAGCCGAGGTCAAGGCCCTTTATCAGGACATCCTCATCCATGTCACCCGCTTTTTCCGAGACCCCAACGCCTTTATGGCTCTAACGGAGACGGTTCTGCCGGCCATCTGGAAAACCAAATCCGGGGACGAAACCGTCCGTGTCTGGGTGGCGGGATGCGCCACGGGAGAGGAAGCCTACACCCTCGCCATCACGCTGTGCGAATACCAGGACTCCCAGCTCAACCGGCATCCCTTGCGCATCTTCGCCAGCGATATCAGCGAGTCGCCTTCCCTGGAAAGGGCGCGCGCCGGCCTCTATCCGGAAAACATCGAGCACGACGTATCCTCCGAACGGCTGGCCAGGTTTTTCGTGAAAGAGGAAGGCGGCTACCGGATCAAAAAGGAGATCCGGGAAATCTGCATCTTCGCCAAGCACGACGTGACCGCGGATCCGCCTTTCGCCAAGCTCGATCTCATCAGCTGCCGGAATGTGCTCATCTACCTTTCCGCCCCCCTGCAAAGGCGCATCATCCCGTCCTTCCATTATGCCCTGAACCCCGGCGGGTTCCTGCTGCTCGGCAATTCCGAAACCATAGGACGGGACACGGATCTGTTCACGGAAGTCAATTCCCAACTCCGGATCTATTCCAAGAAAATGACGGCCACGCGCCTGCCGTTCCTCACCTCCAAGGGCAAATCGGCCGAAGCCCCGTCCAAAGCCCGTTCCGTCACGCGCCTCCCCGCTACCCTGGATTTCCAGCAGGCCGCCGACCGCCTGGTGATCCGGCGATTCTCGCCGCCGGGCGTGCTCGTCAACAAGGACTTGGACATTCTCCAGTTCCGCGGGCGCACAAGTCCTTACCTGGAGCCTCCCCAAGGCGGGACCGGCCTCAACCTCGCCATGATGGCCCAGGAAAGCCTATCCCAGGAAATCCGCCAGGCGGTATTGGAAAGCGGGAAGTCCGGTTTTCCCGTCATCCGTAAAAACGCGCGCATCATGGACGGGGCCGAAATCCGCCAGGTGAACGTGGAAGTCCATCCCGTGAAATTGCCCGCAGCCGAGGAAGCCTGCTATCTGATCCTCTTCGAAGAGGCGGAGGATAGGACCGCGCCTGCCGACCCTGCGCCCGCAAGGCCCAAACGCAAGCCGGTCGAAGACGAGATGATCACCGTGCTGCGATCCGAACTTTCCGCCTCCCGGGATTACCTGCAATACATCCGTGAGCAATCCTTGGCCGTCAACGAGGAGCTGAAGGCCTCGGGCGAAGAGATGGAATCCAGCAACGAGGAATTGCAAAGCACCAACGAGGAACTGGAAACCGCCAAAGAAGAACTGCAATCCGGCAACGAAGAACTCGCCACCATGAACGATGAATTGCGCACGCGCAATCTGGAGCAGGCGCAACTCAACGATGATTTGTCGAATCTTCTCGGCAGCGTGCAGATCTCCATTCTGATGCTGGGCGGCGATTTGCGCCTCCGCCGCTTCACGCCTTCGGCCGGGAAGATATTGCACCTGAATGGAACGGATGTGGGCCGCCCCGTCGGCACCCTGAATTTCTTCCTTCCCGAACTCGATATCGAGAAATCCGTAACCGAAGTGATGGCATCCCAGGAGCCTTCGGCCCGGGAAATCCGGGACCGGGAAGGCTGCTGGCACGCGCTGCGGATCCACCCCTATCGTTCCTCGGACGGCAAGATCGACGGCGTAGTGGTGGTGCTGCTGGACATCGATGCGCTCAAGCGCGCCCAGCAGGAGCTGCAGAAAAGCGGAGACTATACCCGTTCCATCGTGAATACGGTGCGGGATCCCATGCTCATCCTGGAAGAGGACCTGCGCATCCATTCCGCCAACCTTTCCTACTACCGGTTTTTCGGGACCACGCCCGAGGATACCGAAGGGACATTGCTCCAGGATATTCCCGGAAGCCTGTGGACCAGGCGGGAAACCCTGGCGCTCTTGAGCAAGATGGCCTCATCGGACACCGCCATGGGTAACTTTGAAGTGACCCATGCCATGCCGGACCGGGAGGTAACCCTGGTGATCAACGCGCGCCGCCTCCCGCCCGTATCCGGGCGCGGCAACATGACCCTGGTGGCCATCGAAGATGTCACCGATCGCAAACTGGCCGAAGCGGCCCTGCAGGAATCCCAGGATAAGCTGCGCCAATCGCAGCGCATGGAAGCCATCGGAAAACTGGCCGGAGGCATCGCGCACGACTTCAACAACATGCTCACCGCCATCAACGGGTTCAGCGCGTTGTGCCTTACGAAAGCGCCTCCCGAAGGCGACATGCACGACTACCTCATGGAAATCAACAAGGCCGGGGAACGGGCCGCGGTGCTGACCCGGCAGTTGCTGGCTTACAGCCGCAAACAGATATTGGCTCCCATGCTGCTCGATCTCAACGGCGTGGTGACCAACCTGCACAACATGCTCTCACGCCTCATCGGGGTGCGCTTCCAACTGCAGCTCTCCCTGCAGGAATCCCTTTACCTGGCCAAGGCGGACCCGGGGCAGATTGAGCAGGTCCTGATCAATCTGGTGGTGAACGCCCGCGACGCGATGCCTGCGGGAGGAACAATCACGCTGGGAACGGCGAACCTGGATTTGGAATGGGATAATCCGCAGCTCCACCCTTCGGTTCCCCGCGGATCGTACGCGGAACTTTCCATCCGCGACACCGGAACCGGAATGGACGTCGAAGTGCTCAAGCGCCTTTTCGAACCCTTCTTCACGACCAAGGAGCATGGGCTGGGCACGGGCCTCGGCCTTTCCGTCGTGCACGGCATCATCACCCAATCCGGAGGCCATATCCTGGTCAACAGCACCCTGGGAGTGGGGACGGAATTCAAAATCCTTTTGCCCAGGGGAAAAAGCGGTGAAACCACCGCGCTCCCGCGCCCGGAGCCCTTCGAGGAGCCGGCCAAGAGGACGGAAACCGTGCTCCTGGTCGACGACGAGGACGTCATCCGTAAGTTCACCCGGAGGGTCCTGGAGCTGCAGGGCTACACCGTGCTGGAAGCGGACTCCGCCGAGAACGCCATGCAAATCAACGATCGTAACATGCACATTCCCATCCACATCCTCGTGACCGATCTTATCATGCCGGGCATGGGAGGCGGGGAATTGGCCGACATCTTCGTGAGCGGCCGCCCCGAGGGCCGCGTGCTGCTCATGTCCGGCTACACGGAAGACTCCGAGGTCCTGCAGGAAGGCGTGGCGAAAAAGGCCTACCATTTCATCCACAAACCTTTTTCGCCGGGGAAGTTCGCCCTGGCCGTCCAAGAAGCGTTGGACACGGAAGTTCTTCCGCAAATGCGTTGAACCCAAGCGTTCCATTCCATTTTTCCCGGCAACACGGATAAATCCTGTTCCGCGAATGGCCCGCCTTCTCCACTTCCTTGCATGCCCATGTCATGCATGCCCATGTCATGCATGCCCATGTCGCCGCGGCCCCCATTTCCGTTCGCTGCGAAGAGGATCGCACGTAAGAGCGAAACGTCCTGAGGCCGGGGAAAAATAACCGAAATCCTGCTTTCACGTGATGCCCGCTTAACGTAATTAAGCTAGGGAAGCGCCGCCGCGCGGGTAATTCCGGAACAAAACCGGATCCGACCTGGGTTTGGGACGCACAGCAAAAAAGGAAGAACCGATGCAAAGAATCTGTACGCGCAGGGCCGCTTTTACGCCCATGATGACCGTGGCATTGATGTTGAATGTATTGATGATAAGCGAGGGTTTCGGAAGGAATGCCGCCGCGGGTTCCGCGGCCGCCGACACCACCGATCCGGGGCCGGGAACCGGATTGTACGGGGCCGGTAAAGGTCCTTCGCCGGTGCTCCTCGGTAAGGCCGGTGACTACGCGATTCTGGCAAAGACGGGGATATCCACCACAGGCACCACGGCGATCACGGGAAATATCGGCGTGAGTCCGGTCGCAGCGAGTTATATCACCGGATTCGATCTCATCGATCCTCCCAGCACCTATGCCACTTCCGCCAAGGTGACCGGAAAGGTCTATGCCGCGGATTACGATTCCCCTACCCCGTCCAATCTGACCACGGCCGTGTCGGATATGGAAACGGCCTACACCGATGCCGCGGGACGGGCGCCGGATTATACCGAGCTGGGCGCGGGGAACATCGGTGGAATGACGCTTGCGCCCGCAGTGTACAAGTGGAGCACCGACCTCTTGATTCCGTCCGATGTCACGCTTCTGGGCGGTCCTTACGACGTCTGGATTTTCGAGATTGCCGGAAACATCACGCAAACCTCAGGCGTGAAGATCACCCTGCATGGCGGCGCCTTGTCCAAGAATATCTTCTGGCAGGTGGCCGGTTCCTCCACCCATGAAACCACGTCCCACTTCCATGGCATTCTGCTTTCCCAAACCGCGATTATCCTGAAGACGGGCGCATCGTTTAACGGGAGGCTGTTGGCGCAATCGGCAGTCGTGCTCGATGCCAATACCCTGGTGCAACCGGACATGTCCGTTGAACCCGGCACCGCCACGCTCAAAGTCATGGTCAAGAACTCGGCCGACAGTACGCCGATTGCAGCCGCCATGGTGGTGTTGAAAAGGGGTAGCGTCATCATCGACAGTTCCCGCGCCGATTCGGTGGGCCTGTGCACCTTCTCCAATCTTCCCGCCGCCGCGAACTACTCGCTGGTCGCAGGCGCGCCTGCCTTTTTCCAGACCGGCACCACGTTTACGCTCAGCGCAGGCACCACACGGACCCTCAACGTTTACCTGGTCCATAAAGCCCAGGGAATCTTGACCGGCACCGTCAAAAACGCATCCCACGATCCCATCGCCAACGCGCTGGTGGTCTTGAGGCGCGGTTCCGCCAAAGACCCCATTCTCGACAGCACCCGAACCAACGCCTCTGGCGCCTACACTTTCAAAAACGTGGAGCCGGGCGCGCCGAATTATTGGATTACGGTAACCGCAACTTCCGGGACGATGACCAAGGACAGCATCCTGGTCGCTTCGGGAGGGACGGTCACCACCAACTTCGTCTTCGCGCCTACCTCCCTGAATCCGATGGCTGCCTATGGTTCGGGAAAAATCCGTTTCACTTCCGCCGGCAACAGGTTGACCGTGGATCTGGGCGTCGCGTCCTCAAGCCGCACGCTTTCGATATTCGGAACGGACGGCATCCTCAAGCTTCAGGTACCGGTTCCGGCGGGCCAGACGCGCGCCTCGGTTCCCTCAACGCTTTCCCCGGTCAAGGGCTACTTGTACCAGGTGAAATGAAATCCACAGCGGCCGTGACGGGAAGGGATTCGGGCTGGGGTTCGCTCCGCGCGGAACCCTATCGATTCCTGTTTCCCTTGGGTCTCGTCTGCGCCGCGATCGGGATCGGGATTTGGATCCCATACTATTTCCTGCCGCAGAATATCCCCTATCCGGGCCAGGCCCACGCCATCCTGCAAATCCAGGGCTTCCTCTTCTGCTTCATCCTCGGGTTCCTGATGACCATGATTCCCAAGGTCATGGGAGTCCGCCATCTGGGACGGGCCCAGTCGCTTCTCTTTCCCGCCGGAATCGCCACTGCTTCAATTTGCGTCTGGGTCAATGCCCGGCATTCCGCGCTTGCCGTTCAGGCCGTCCATCTGTTCCTCATCGGCAATTTCCTGATCTTCATCGCGCGCCGGTGGCCGCATCGCAAAGGATCGCCGCCCGCCACCTTCGCCTTCATACCGCTGGCCTTCGCCGCCGACGCGGTGGGCACCGTGCTGCACATACTGATCTATGCTGATCCCAACGGAACCGGTTTCCTGAGAGGTGGGTCCCTCCGGTTCGCGTCCTTGCTCCAGTTCCAGGCCTTTCCACTATTGCTCATCCTGGGCATCGGCGGATTCCTGCTTCCCAAACTGTTCGGGAACGCCCTAGTGGATCCGGCGGCCCTCCGCGATCAAAGGGGTAATCCACTCATCGTCCCCCTGGCCATGGGCGCCGTGCTACTCGGCAGTTACGCTTTGGAAGCGGACTCCGGGGCATCCGGATCCGGGACACTGGTTCTCAGGCTGGCATATCTGATACGGACCGCTATCTGGGCCTGGTTCACTTTGGGCCAATTGCGGTTGACCGGGATCTCCCGCAAACTACCGCCCTATCTCGCCGCGGCGCGCCTATCGCTTTTCTCCATGGGCTTGGGCATGGCCATGCCCGTGGTCTTGCCCGCCTATTTGCTGGCCTGGGAACACCTCATTTTCATCACCGGGTTCCTTTGGCTTACGCTTTCCGTCGCCGCGCGGGTAGTGGCCTCCCATGGCGGCAGCATGGATGCGCTCGATCAAAATCGGAAAAAATACCTGGCCTATGGATGGTTGATCCTGGTGGCCATGATGAGCCGCGTCGCGACGGACATCTGGACCGGGGGCCATTGGATGCACTTGGCCTTGGCCTCGGCTTTCGCTCTGATCGCCCTGGGCATTTGGGGTCGGATTTTTCTGCCGCTGCTTTTGATCTTCCCCGCCAAAAAATCCTGACGGGGTGTTGTCGGACTTGCCGCGTTGTCGGACTTAGGGCCCGGAGGAAACCGCCCGGGAAAGCTCCGCCAAAAACGCTTTTTGATCCGTGATGGCGGAAACCTGGGATACCTTGCGGCCTTCGCCATCGAGAATGGCGATCAAGCCGGTATGGCCCATTTGCCCATCGTCCGTCTTGGGCGTATAGCGAACCCCCAACAGCGCGGACAATTCCCGGGTATCATCGGCGGAACCCCGCAACAGGGTCCAATGATCGGCAGAGAGGCCGGCTTTTTTCCGGTAGGCCCTCAGGATGCCGGACGTATCCTGCTTGGAATCCAGCGTGACGAGGACGAAACCGACCTTGTCCTTGAGCCCAACGGGCATGGCGCGATCCAGGGATTGCAACTGACCGATCAACATGGGACAGAGATTGCCGCAGCCGGTGAAGAACATGGAAATCACCCGGACCTGGCCACGAAGATCCGAAAGGGTCATCGCCTTGCCGTCGTCCGTCACCCACCTCGAGTGCAACTGGTACAGGGAACTATCCGGGAGCGGCTTGAGAAGCGCGGAGGACGGTGGCCTGGGAAGCGGTTTGGGAACCGGACCCCTGGGCGAAGGCGGAAGCGCATCCGATCCACGCGCCGACAGCGCGCTCAAGGCCATGATCAGGATCCAGAACGCGAACAATGCGAGCCTCATCTGACGTTCCCCTTTCCTTCGGTATCGCTCGCGCAGCGGAACCCCAGACTGCCCGTGGAATACTCCGGCCGCAGGCTCATGCGCAAAGCCCAACGCATGTTGGCGGCATAACCGACTTGCTTTGCCGTGCCTGCCCCGCCCGCGCCGCCGGCCCCGCAAAAAGCCGCGTCCGCTCCGCCCGGCCGATCCGATCCTGCCGGTCCGAAGGCGTCGAAATCCGAGGTCCATTCCCAGACGAGGCCGAATAGATCCCGGATGCCGTTCCCGTTCACCGAACCGGAATCCATCGGGGGCATTCTCCCGCCGGCCGGCCTGGCATACCACTCCAGGATGGAACTGTCCATACCCGCGGAATCGATTCCCGGGGGCAAGGCCCGGGCGGCGCTTTCCCATTCGGCCGTGGTGGGAAGGCGCTTGCCCAGGCTGGCGCAATAGGCCTTGGCCGCGAACCAGGAGACATGGGTAACCGGCGTGTTTCCCGTGCGGGGCGGCGGGGTCGAGTCATCCTTCCAATCGACGAGATAGGTCCCATCGGCGAAAATGGCTTTCATGCGGGAACGGGCCCGGTCCGGATTCGCCAGTACGAAAGCGCGGAACCCGGTCTGGGTCACCTGATGCTTGTCCAGGTAGAAAGCCTCCACCTTCATTCTCGCTTGAGCGGTGTCCTTAGGGAAAGGCAAGGTAAACTCGCCTTTGGGAACCAAAGCCATCCCTTTCATGGGGCCGAACGCGGCGGACGCTTTGAAGGACGTAGCCATGGCCCACAGGCAAAGCATCGCGATCCGCTTGAATCCGTTCATGCCCGCCTCTTAGCGCCGCCTGGCCTTCACCTGGTCCAGGGTGACCGCGTCCCCGGTGTTCCCGAAGGAGTTCCGCACATAGGTCAATACGCTCGCGATGGAAGCGTCGTCCAGGTTGAGCTGGGGCATCACGCCTGCGAAGGCCTTTCCGTTCACGGTGATGTCCCCGGATTTGCCTTGAAGGAGGATGTCGATGGCGCGGTTCTTGTCGGCCATCAGGAAGTCCGATTTGGCCAAGGGCGGGAAGGCCATGGGGATGCCTTCGCCGGTGGGTTGATGGCAGGCCGCGCAAACCTGAGTGAATACGCGCGCGCCCCTATCCATCAATTCCGCGCGGGACAAGACGGTAACAGGCGCGTTTCCCACGGCGTTGGGCAAGGTCTGGATGGCGGCGCCTTCGGGAAGGTACACTTCGTCCCTCTGCTTGCCGGAATAGATGGAGGAGTCCGTCGGTCCGGTGACCTTGAGCATGCCCAGCGCCCCTTTGTTGAAGGCGCGGAAGATGGAATGATCGACCAGGATATAGGTCCCGGGAAAATCCACGCCGAACTCGGCGATGGCCGCGCCGCCGGAAGGGATGAGGATGGTCTGGACCTGTTCCTGGTCGACCCGCAGGCCTCCCCAGGAATGCACCTTATCGAAAACCTCGCCGATGACGTGGAAGGAGGACACCAGGCTGGGGCCGCCGTTTCCGATGTATAACCGTACCGTCTCCCCCACCTTCGCGGTGATGGCTTTATCATTCGCCAAGGCTCCCATGGAACCGTTGAAAACCACGTAGTCCGCGTCTTCCTTGACGGCCTTCTCCATGTCGAAGGCCTGCAAGCCTTCTTCGCGGTTCTTACCGTGGGTGTAGAACTCGGACTGCATCACGTAGAACTCCTTGTCCACTTTGGGGAGCCCCTCCTTGGGCTGCACCAGGATCAACCCGTACATGCCGTTGGCGATGTGCATCCCCACGGGCGCGGTGGCGCAATGGTACACGAAGAGTCCGGGATTCCTGGCGGTGAAGGAGAACACCGAAGTATGGCCCGGCGCGGTAACCGATGCCGCCGCCCCGCCTCCGGGTCCGGTCACCGCATGCAGATCGATATTGTGGGGCATCTTGTTGTCGGGATGATTGCTCAGGCGGAAATCCACCAGATCCCCTTCGCGCACGCGGATGAACGAACCCGGCACGCTGCCGCCGAACGTCCAGAACATGTATCGGACTCCCGGCGCCAACTCCTTCTCCACTTCCTTGATTTCCAATTTGACCGTGATCCGGGTAGGATGGGTGCGGGTGATGGGTGGCGGCACATTGGGAGCCTGGGTAAGCACGGCATCTTCCCAGCCCTGCATGGGTCCTTCCGCCGCGACCACGGGTTTCCGGTCCTCATTCGGACGGCAGGCGCCGATGAGCATCGCCCCAAGGAGAGATGCGAGAGCCAAAGCGCTTGTCGTTCCGTTGCCGTTGTTCATAAATCCTCTTGGGAAGCGTTTACTGTAAACCCACGCCGGAGCGGAGCCCGTGTTGCCAATAAAGGAATGCAAGGACCAAGGGGGTTAGCACAAAAAGCGCTACTGGAACTCCCGGTGACCTCGCCCCAAATCCGCAAAAACGCCTCCAACCGGCCTTTAGGGGAATCACACCCTTCCCGGAAGTAGCGCGATTCCGCACTGCCGGCCTTATCCTTACCAAGCATGCGAAACCCATAGGTATCCTTCCCATTCCGGAGGCACTTCATGGAATTTCTGCGCCGCATTTACAAGGTCACCATGGTCAGCAAAGCCGTCAGAGCCGATAGAGCCGTCAGCGCCATCAAGGTCATCATGGTGACCACTGGATTCAGTCTGTGCTCCGCCCTTGACGTTTCCGCCGGTGTCGTGGCGATCATCCCCGGTTTCAACGCGACCTATCCTTCCGGGCAAATCGGAGGCAACAGCGCCACGGGCATCCCCTCCGCCTTCGTGAAAATCCCGCCCGCGGACGAATACTATCTGGATTACGAAGTCTCCTTCGATGCGGGATGGGAATGGGTTCTCGGCGGCAAACTGCCGGGTTTGGTCGGCGGATCGCATACTTCCGGCTGCGCCGATATCGTTCCGAACGGCTGGAGCGCGCGCTTCATGTGGCGCTCCGGAGGTCTGGGGCAGGTCTATCTCTACCATCAGGATCGAAAAAGCGGATGCGGGGATGAATTCGATTTTCCCGGTCCCGGAAATTATTCCATGGCGAAATCGAATCGCATCACGGAACATGTCATCGTGAACGCTCCGGGAAAAAACAACGGTCTGGTCGAAGCCTGGCTGGACGGCGTTAAAAAAATCTCCCTCGGCAACCTGCGCCTGCGCGGCAGCGTCGCAGCCAATCTGGCCCGGGTGGATCAGGTAAGCCTGCAGACTTTCTACGGCGGAAGCACCCTGGCCTGGGCGCCCAACCAGACCACGCATAGCCGGTTCAAGGGATTCGTCGTGCGCACGGATCTTCCGGACTTCTCCAAGCCTTTTGATGCGAATGCATCCGGCGTGAGGGACCCGGTTCGGAATGGAATGGCGGGCGCAACAACGGACGGGGATGCCGCGGGAAACCCGGTACGGACGTTCACCTTGCTGTACACCGGGAACCAGGCGAAACCGGTTTTGCCACCCGGGACCGCAGGCCAGCGCCTTTCCCTTTTCGATCTGCAAGGCAAGCTTCTGGGCGGAGCCGCATGGAATAAAAGCGCATTGACATGGGAAGAGTGGACGACGCGAAACCTGCCGGAAAAATCCTGCGTGCTGATCGCCAGGATCACAGGCGCAACGGATATTCGTTCCTCCCTTCCCTAGACCTCGCTGTTTTCAATCCGACGGTCATCCAACTTGGATTTCAATCCCTTGGCGCGGTATTCACCGGGATGCAGCGGAATCACATCTTCCAGTCCGGCGGGATGCTTTCCCGTAATGGTCCCTCCCAGGGAAAGCAGCACCTTTTGCATCAACCCGTCGATTTTCCGGGAAACCTGTACGAGCTCATGATTATGGGTCTTTTCCGCCGCTACGGTAGGGTTCTGCAGTGAAACCACCACTCCCTCGGCTCCCATCCGATCCTGAAGCACTACATTGCAGGGGAACAGCAATCCGGCATGGGCTTCGGCTCCCAGAGCCTCGTAGGCCAATTCAGGTTGCCAAACTCCCAGTATCAGGTAACGGCGGAAGTCCGCTTCCAGGCTTTTCCGCAGCGCATCCTGCATGTCTATTTCGGAGATCACCGCGAACCCCTCCGCCTCCAAAGCTTCCAGCACGGTTTCCTTGGCGAGAGCGAAGGTATTGGATTTCAACGTGCAACAGTACCCGAAATTTTCGATGGCCATGTGCGGACTCCTTTTATCGCCTGCATACCATGCAGTAGTCGTCCAGTATCGATAAGCGATAAGCGTACCATCGCGGCTTGCTTCGGGATTGAATCGGGATTCCGGGTGTTCGCGGATTCCCATGGGCGCATTCCATGCCAGGCTGGCATGGGAGATGGGCAATATGACAGAGTGCGGATCCGCCGATGCGCCCGGAGCGTTCTAAGCGCGAAAGTCGGTAGCGGCCCATGCCGGGGAAATGGCCCGGGCTATTCAAATGCCCTTTCCCTTGTACTTGTTGATGAAGGCCAGGAACTTGTCCCGCTTGGGGCTGATGGCATTGCCCATGTCCTCCACCTCATGGCCCAGGCCCGGGATGATATCGTAAAAGAGATCCGTGCTGCCGGCCTTGATGCACGCATCGTACAGGGCCTGATTGTCCGTCACCGTATGCCCTTCCAGGCTGCCGGTGAAAATCTGCCAGGGAATGACGGTCTTGCGGATGTTACCCATGGGCACGGCCCAGGGCTTCTCCTTCATGATATCCGCGACCTGGAGATCCATCTGGAGGCTATCGTGCACGCGGGTCTGGCCGCTCATGGAAATGAACCCCGCGAAATGACGCGGGTCGAATTTGGCCTCGGAAAACCAGGTGGAATCGACGGAAAGCATATGGGTGAGATAGGCCCCGGCGGAAAAGCCGCTGATGAAAACGCTGTTGGGATCGCCTCCATAGACCTCGATGTTCTTGCGGACCCAAATTGCGGCCTGCGCCGCGTCCCGGATATAATCGGGCCAGGTTCCCCCATGCCTGATGAGCCGATATCCCGGAGCGATTTCCATCACGCCCGCATCCAGGAATTTCTGCCCGAACGGGTTGTTGCCCGTGAACGCCTCGTTGCGATCTCCGCCCGTGAGGCCGCCGCCGTGGAAATGGATCACCACCGGCCAGCCTTTACCCGTACTTGTGCCCGCCTTGGGCGAATGGATGTCCAGGATGCACACCGCCTTCTCGGTGGCGGAGAGCACGCCGGATTTATAAGGGACATTTACGTACTTGAGCGCATTCAGCTTGAAGTCCTGCGTTCCGGACGGCTCCGCGATCAAGCGCTCGCCGCGTTCGAAGCCCACGGCGACCACGGATAGGGTATCCGACACCGCCGCGGTTTTGCGCAACGCAACCGGAGCAACCGATGCGGAGGAGGCGGACAATGCGGAGGAAGATCGAAATGCTCCCTTGGCCAACCGCTCCGGGGACACGGAAACGCCGCCTATCCAATAAGGCAGGGCCAGCAAATGGCTTTCATCCCCAATGCGCACGCGCAACAGATAGGTTCCGGCGGCCATGCCGGCTGTAAAGGGCTCGACCTGGTATTCCCCATCCGTAAGTCCGGCATCCGCTACCTCGCGCGCCAGGCTGCCCGACAAGGTGAACAGGGAAACCCGCACGCGCTGCCCTCCCCCGCGAACGACGAAGCGCAGGCTGCCGCTTTCCATGCGCGGAGGGCTCAATGCGGCGAGTCGCGCGTCGCGGCCAAACGATGCCGTCAAGTCCGTAAAGGCATACATGCCATTGGCGTCCGTACGCACCGTAAGGTTGCGGCCGAGCAGGATCACCTTGGCGTCCTTGATGCGGGCGCCATCGGGGCCGGTGACGATACCGGAAAGGGCGGCTTGCGATTCATTTCCGGCGGACACGGGAACCGGGTTCAAAAACCAAGCGGCCAGGAGGAGGAACGGTTTCAGGGGATTTGCGATCGGATTTTTCATTCGGCTACCCTTCCCTGTGAGGAAACGCGCGTGTTACTTCCTTGCTTGCGGAAAAGTTTCCACACCTTGCGGCCCGAAACATCATACACCTCTTTGATGACGATGCCGGCATGGCCATCCCTTGCCACGGCCCGCGGCAGTGCCCAGCCGCCGTCTTTATCACGATCCGCGGCCCGGATCGATACCGGCGGCAGACAGCCCGTATACGTCACCTGGAACAGTCCGTTATTGTCGTAGTCGACCACATACAGGCTGCCGTCCGGACCATATTCCATATCCTGGATGTCGGCGCTGAAATCCAGGGCGAAGGGCGTGGCGACCACCTGATGGATCGGGCCCGCGGGTCCGGTTGGAATGACCATGAGCTTCGGTTGCCATGGGCCTTTGATGGCGTAGATGAATTCCTTGCCGTCGAAGAAGGGCGGGAACTTGACCTTGGATTCCAGGGTCGGGTCGAAATGGTACACCGGCCCCGCGCCGATGCCGCAACCGGTCAGTCCCGGCACCGGATCCGGATTGGACCCATCGTGGTTCCAGATGGCCGCGGGTCTGGCGGGCGGGAGGATGTTCAGGCCGGTATTGTTGCGGGAATAGTTCACCGGCCGGGCCGGATCGTATTTCATCCCCGTCTGCCCCTGTATCGCCACGCATTTGCCCAAGGTGAAATCCCAATGGCAATAGGGCTGGTTGTCCTTGATGAAGTACGGATAGCCCATGTTGCCGGCTTCATCGGTGATGGTGATCTCGTCCGCGCCCGCGGGGCCGCGCTCGGCATCGTTCAGGGCCGCGGGACCGAACTCGCCGATGAACAGGCGCCCGGTTACCGCATCGGCATGGATGCGATAGGGATTGCGATGGCCCATGGTATAGATTTCCGGCCGGGTCTTTTCCGTGCCCGGGCTTCCATCGGCCGCGGCCGGGAACAGGTTGCCCTTAGGGATGGTGTAGTACCGGCCATTCACCAAAGCGGGTTCGGGGTGGATGCGGATGATCTTGCCGCGCAGATCGTTGGTGTTCGCCGTGCTGCGCTGATCGTCGGCGTATTCATGGCCCGGGGCTTCGTCCATGGGCGAGAATTGATCGCTTACGGAGGGGCGGGAATTGTCTCCCGTGGAGAAGAAGAGATTCCCGTCCTTGCCGAAGATCATGGAACCTGCCGCATGGGACTCCGGCTGCTGGCCGTATTCCAACAGGGTCTGTTCGGAGGGAAGATCCAGCTTATCCCCCACCACGCGGAAGCGGGCCAGGCGGTACGAGAATTTCCCCAGCGCGAAGGAACTGTTTCCGTTCCACAGCGCCCGCGGCGCATAGAGAACGTACAGCCAATGGTCCTCCCGGAACGTCGGTCCCGCCGCCACGGACAGGAGGCCGCCATGATCCCCTCCCATATCCGCCACGCTCAGGCTCGCGGCGATGGTGGTCTGTCCCGTGCCCGGATTATAGACGGCAATCCGTCCCCCCCGTTCCGCGACGAAGACCCGGCCATCGTTGGCCGCGGTCAATTCCACCGGCTCGCTGAGGAGCCCGCGCGGGCTGAGCATGACCTTTTTGAAATCTCCGGCTTTCGGGTCCGCGCAGGCCGCCTGCGCTTCCGTATGCCGCGGTTGCACGGCCACGGCAATCATCAGGATCGCCGCCAGGCCCCATCCCCGCAGGCCCACGGGTAATAGCCTGTTTCCGCGACAACCCCGCTGTGGCGATAGCCGCATCGCGTTCCCTCGGCAACTCCCGCCATCGATTAAATCTGAAACACTGGCGCGATGAAATGACGACATTGGATCCCCCCGGAATTTTCAACCCCTGAACCTGCAACCCCCGAAGGTTCCGACCCGAGCGTTTGGCCCCGAACTTTCCACCAAAAAAGAACGGATATTACGGCGCCAGGATAGCCTGCCATCGGCTTTGCGACATGGAATGGTTTTCCAAGGTCACCAGATACGCGCCCGCAGATCGGATCTCCGGTAGCGGAAAGCCTTGCGGCCGGGTGCCGTTGCGCAGCGCCAGCGTTTGCCCCGCCAAATTCCTGATCGTCAGCTGGTACGCTCCGCTTACGCCCACCTCCACCCGGCCGGGTACGAACCTCACCTCCTTTTCAGTCAAGGCCGCCATTCCGGTCCAGGCTGACGATGTTCCTTGCGCGGGCGAACCCGGCCTTGACCCTATGGCCGTAGGGGCCGCGCAGTCGGTGGGATTGGCGGTGACGTACAAGCGCGGATTCTCGGTCTCTTTATCGTAGCGCGGAGAAGCCTTATCCGTGCAGCCTTCCATGATCTCGATGTCCTTGAACCAGACCTCGTCCAGCCGCGCATCGTGCAATTGCAGGCCGAACGGTCCCGAAGGCAGGACGAAAGCTTCCTTGCCTTTGAAATTCCAAGGCGCCATGTCCGCGCCGTTGATGTTGTTGTACATGCTGTCCCCCTTCACCGTGATGGTGAGGACGTTATAGCCGGTCTTGGAGATGCGCGCCTTTACGTCCGCGGGAGGCGCGTACACGCCTGCGCCGCAGCTGGTGCAATACAGGGACAGGCCGTCCGGCGCGTTCAGGTCCACCTGGATGCCGGCCACGAAAGGCGTCTTGTCCAACTCCTTGCTCTTGACGTAGACGCCGCTGTTCCCCGTCAGCATCTTGTAGGTTACGTGCATGGTGAAGAACGCGTAGGACTTGTCCGTGTAAAGCATGGAATAATCGTCCGTGGCGGAAGCATGCTTGCCGTGGAGGGCCGGCGCGGACGCGGGCGTCTCCTTTTCCACCGTCCAGGCATCCTTGCCGCGGTTGTGCCAGCCGTCCAGGGTCTTGCCGTCCCACAGCGGCCTCCAGGTGATGGTTGCCGAAGCCATCCCGGCCAGGAGAAAGAAAACCAACGCCACGTGGCTGAAGCGAATCATCCTACCCCCCCTATTCCAACGGCAACAGCGACATCTCCATCCCGAAAACCGCATCCGGATCGGCGGCCGAATCCGCCAGGCTCATCACGTCCCGGCGGAACGCGGAAATCCGCTCGCGCAATTTTCCCATATCCGCCGCACGGATGGCGAACTTCATGGCGGACAAACCGCGCGCGTCCACCGGCTCGCGCCCACCGGCGGGCTCCCGCTCCCTTACCGAGCCCGGATCCGTTGCCGTCCAATCCGGGTCCGAAAGACCCAATTTGTCCTTGAGGGCGGCGGCCTCTTCCAGATCCTTGGTTTTGTTGAAGCGCACCAAGGTGCGGAAGTAATCCGCCTCGACCCGATCCAGATGGCATACGACCGTGAACCGGCTGATATGCCGGTCCGCGAGATGGGCCTTGCGATTGAGGATGCGGAGCACGTAGGCGTGGTCGACGCCCAGGCGTTTGGCCATGAAGCGATAGGAGAAGAATGGGCACGCCTTGCGCTTCGCTTCGTAGTACGCGAGCAGGAACCGCCGATAGTCCGAATGGTCCTTCACCGACGGCATGTCTGGAATGAGAGTGTCTTGCATGTGGGAGAAGGTAGGCGGGGAAGCCGGGCGCAATTTAACCTCCCACCCGCATTTTTTACCATTTCCGATTATGGCGCTCAGTGTCAGAGAACACATTTTGCCTAAACAACCATTGTTTAAAAGGGTTTCTCCTTGCGGTATGCCGATTCCGCGGGTAGTATAGAGAACAGCCATGGACCTGTTCACCTACTCGGATTACCGATTGTTGCTGAAGGACCTCTATGAGGAACGTAAGCGGCGCGATCCGAAATTCTCCTACCGCTATATCGCCTTGCATGCGGGATTCAGTTCCGCCGGATTCTTCTCCCAGGTGCTGAGCGGCAAGTCGAATATTTCCCTGCGCACCGCCGTGAGTCTGGGGATGGTGTTCAAGCTGGTGGGCCCGGAGCTGGAATACTTCGAGAACCTGGTCAATCTCAACCAGGCCAAAACCCAGGTGGACAAACAGCATTTCTTCCAGCGGCTGGTTTCGCTCAAGCAGGGAAAGCCCAAAACGCTGGAGTCGGCCCAGTACGAACTCTTCACGAAATGGTATTATCTGGCGGTGCACGAGCTGCTCAGCTATATCCGCTTCAAAGACGATTTCAAGGAACTGGCGGACGCCCTGGTTCCCCGGATCTCCGTCGCGAACGCCAAGGAAGCCATCCGGGTTTTGGAAGAGCTCGGGCTCATCCGTAAGCGCGCCGGGTTTTATGAACGGGTGGATACGGCCCTGACCACGGGAGACGCCTGGAGATCCCTGGCCATCACGCAATTCCAATTGGCGGCCTTGGACCTGGCCAAGCAAAGCTACGACACCGTGCCCGGCCGCCACCGCAGCCACTCCACGTTGACCCTGAGCCTTTCCGGGGCAGAGTTCCGCCGCATCCGCGAGGATCTTTCCTCCCTGCGCAAGAAGATCCTGGAGATGGCCAAGAACGCCCCTGCCCCGGACCGCGTCTATCAGGTCACCTTCAACGTCTTTCCGCTCACGAGGATCGATGCGGAATAAAAGGATGGATGTTTCCAAAGCCACGTCGTCGAGCGCGTCGTCGAAAACCGTCTGGCTCGGCGCTTTGCTGGCATGCTGCCTCGTCGCCTGCTTCGAGACCCGCAGCACGGACGTGGCGGGCGGAGGCGGCATCGAGACCACGGATGGGCAAATCATCGCCTCCACCGGTTCGGCGGCGGGCGCGTTCATCCGTATGGTTCCGGAATCCTATAACCCCTTGGCCGAAACTTCCTTTCCGGGAATCCTCACTGCCGTCGCGGACGCGTCCGGCCGGTTTACGCTCAAAGGCATCGCCCCGGGCCGCTACAATCTGGAAGCCCATGGCGCCTCGGACGGATCCCGGCTCTTCCTTCCAGGCCTGGAACTTGCCTCAACCGATCACGCGGTGCTTCCGGAAGTCCGCCTGGCGCGGCCGGGAAAACTTCGCCTGCTCTGGGAAGGCAGCCATTACGGGTACCTGTTCATCCCGGGAACCACCATCATCCATCGCATCCTGTCCGCGGAAATCGAAGCCCCCGCCATCGTGATCGACTCCCTACCCGCGGGCGTGCTGCCCCCCTTCCGCTGGTCCCTGACCAAAGCGGATACGGCGGGAACGACCATCACCGACAGCATCCGCATCACGGCCGACTCGACCACGGAACGAACCGTCTTTTCCGCCTGGACCCATCGGGGGGTCTGGCACATCAACACCACCGCCGCGGGCGCGAAGGTGCCTGGCACGGTCGCGTTCTTTCCCATGCTGATCCGGCTCACCGCGGCCGATTTCGATTTCAGCCAGGCCGCTCCGGATGGAAGCGACCTCCGCTTTTCCAATGGGGACGGCTCGGAACTTCCCTATCAGATAGATCGCTGGGACGTGCCGGCGGGTCGCGCGGAAATCTGGGTCAAGCTTCCCAGGGTTCCCGGAAACGATTCCAGCGCGGCCTTCCTGATGCATTGGGGCAATGCCGCGGCGGGACCGCATTCTTCCGGCGCGGCCGTGTTCGGCGGGGAAGCGGGAGATGCGGCCGTATGGCATCTGGATGAAAAGGCGAATACGTCCCTTGGAGGTTACCTGGATGCCTCGCCCAACGGCTTGCACGGCACGGCCTCGGCCCTGATCGTTACGCCCTTCACGGAGGCCGAAATCGCGGGAGGCCTGAAATTGGACGGGAGCCAACGCGTCATGCTCCCTGACGCGGCCGCCCTCGATCCCGCCACCGCGGTCACGGCGTCCGCTTGGTTCAATGCCGCGAGCTGGAAAGGCGGAAACAAGCGCATCGTCCAGAAAGGCATCGGCTTCAGCCAATACGCCCTGGCCGGATACGGGGAAGACTCCCTGGAATGGCGGGTAGTGGTCGCCGGCGCCCCCTACTCCCTCCGCACGCCCGCGCCGCCGCTGGGGGAATGGCACCAGGTCGCCGGCACCTATGACGGCAAGCGCTCCGTGCTCTATCTGGACGGCGTGGAAGCCGTAGCCAGCGACATCTCAGGCTCCATGGGGATCTCCACCGATTCGCTCGCCATCGGCCACGCTCCTTCCGGACCCGATAACCAATATTTCCAAGGGGTGCTGGACGAGATTTCCATTGCGACCATGGTCCGATCCGGGGATTGGATAAAACTGGCCTTCGAGACCCAGCGCCGGGGATCCAAAGCCTTGCGGCTGGAGATTCTCAAGTAATCCTTAGGTCGGAAAAATCATGACCGGGAAATCCAGGCAGGAAAATCACGGCAGGGAAATCGGATACCTGCGCCCGGCGGGATCGGACACGAGCACCTGCAGGTTTTCCGCCCCGGGAATGCCCCCGGGAATGCGATAGGCCACCGCTCCCTTGCCGTTCCAGTATCCGTAAGCCCCGTTTTGCTTCGCTACGATGCGCGCCGTCGGTACGACGGTAACCCCGCTGTTCTTGATCACCTCATAGGACGCGGAGAGCAAGGACAAATCCCCCGTGGCATCCTGGGACAGTTCCCAGAACATGATGCCTCCCGCTTGCTTCACCGCCATATCGGTTTTCTTGCGGATGGTCGGGATGCTGTTGTAGCCTTCCGCGCCGTTCTGGTCCACCCAGGCCGCGGCGGGATTGGCCGCCACGATGTCGTTGTAACGGCCTCCAGGACCGTAGAACGGGCATCCCAGGATGCACTTCTCCTTGGGCAGGCCCTTGGTCTTGATCCAGACGTCCAGCCCGGTCTGGGCGTGCTGCACCGTGCTATGGGGAGGCGGATTGTCGTACACCATGATGTTGAGGAAGTCGAAACCCGGAGCCACGCCATCGTATAGCTCCTTGGTGGGAAAACTCTTGGGCCAATCGTTCATGGTCACGGCGGCGGAGATCTGCTTGCCTTCCGCATGCAACTGGGCGGCCAGCAGCTTGATCATGGCGTTGAAACCCGCCACTTGCGCGCCGTCCGGGTACTCCCAGTCGAAGTCGATGCCGTCCAGGTTGTAGGTACGCACCGCGTTCATGCAGGCCTTGGCCAGGGTCTGCCGTCCCGTCTCATTGGCCGTGCACACGGCGAAACCGTTGTCGTGGTTGCCGCCGCCGCCCAGTGCCATGAACACCTTCACCTTGTTGGCATGCGCCGCCGCCACCAACGGGGTCAGCGTCGCGCCATTGACCCCGTTCAGGTTGCCGTCATTGCCAGGCGCAGCGAACGACCAAAGGACATGGGTGAGCTTGGAGAACTGGATACCCTGAATGCCCCTGCCCCCGGGCAGATATCCGACCACCTTGAATTCCGCCCGGGCCGATACCGCCATCGCCATCCCCAAAATCACCGCCAACGTCTTCCGATTCTTGAGTTTCATATCCACCTCTTTTTGGTTTCCCCTGGATGCGCGCAAGCATGCGCGCGAGGGCGCTTTGGACTGGTTGGAACGGCTTCGCCTGCCGTCCCACCTTGGCCAATATACGGCCGGTAAAAATGGCCGATTCGGAAATGTCCCGCGGAAAGCGGATACCGGTGACCGATCGGTCCCATTCGGGTCCGACCTCCCGAATCTCATCCGGTTTTTCGTCGCCCCCACCCGCACCGGATTTCCAAGGGAAGGGAAAGCCCGCGAAGGAGCTTCGCAAAGAACCCTCGTTTTTCGCGGAAAGGAGGTCTTGTTTTTGGCTATCGCGAACGTTTATTGATAAAGAGAACGCAGTACGAAAACCATCCTGTAATGGAGCCCCAAAAATGGACGCTTCTCTTGTCAGTAACCCGCAATCCGATTCTGGTTTACCGAATTGCCTGCCATGAGCTTAACGAGGATTTACGCCAAGCAAAGCATTCTGGTTGTTGAAGATGATGGGTCTTCCTCCTTCGGGTATAAAACCCACCTCGCCGTTTGCGGTTATGAAGTAATAACGGCGGGCACGCTCGAAGGCGCCTCGGAAGCCATGGAAGCGAAAAAGATCCACGCGGTTCTGCTGGATTTGAAAATGTCCGATGACGAAGCCATGCATTGGATTCCCCGGCTGAAGCGCATGCACCCGGAGATTCCGATTGTACTCATCACCGGAACCGGCGGCGAACCCTCCGCGTTTGAAGCCACGAAAAACGGGGTGGATAACGTCCTCGCCAAACCCGTCGACATGCTTGCCTTGGAGATTTTCCTGGCGAAATGCTTCCAGCCTGAAGTCCCGGGTAAACCCGAAATCATGGAGCCGGAGGTTTCGAAAAACGTCGGGCCCATTTTCGGGGAAGGCAAATCCATCGCCAAGGTGCTGAAGTATGTCGGGCTCGCCGCTACGCATCAGTCAGTCGTTCTTCTCCTGGGTGAAACCGGCACCGGCAAAGGTGTCATCGCAAATTGGATCCATGAGAACAGCGACTGCAAATCCGCTCCGTTCATCGCGCTCAATTGCTCCAGCCTGAAAGGGGAGCTTATGCAAAGCGAGCTGTTCGGCCACGCGAAAGGGGCTTTTACTTCCGCGGTGAAGGACCGGGCGGGTCTCATTGAAATGGCGGACGGCGGCACCCTTTTCCTGGACGAAATCGGCGATATGGATTTGTCGGCCCAGGCCCAGTTGCTGAAGACCATCGAAGACAAGTCCTTCAGGCGCGTCGGTGAAAGCAAGTTGCGGAAAAGCAACTTCCGCCTGATTTGCGCGACGAACCATGATCTGGCGCAGGAAAGCCGGGAGAATAAATTCCGGGCCGACCTCTTCTACCGGATAAATGTATTCCCGATCACGGTCCCGCCCCTGCGCGAAAGGACCGAGGACTTGAAAGACCTCGCCTACTATTTTTTGAAAATGTTCAACTACAGGCAATTTCCGCTCTCGGACGAGATAATGGAATTGCTGAAATCCTACTCTTGGCCTGGAAACGTAAGGGAATTGAGGAATGTGCTGGAACGCGCCTGGTTGCTGGCGCAGGGTCAACCGCTTTTAGCCAGCCATTTTCCGGACTTGCTTGATTCCCCTGCCGTGGAAAACGTGGATATGGAAATCGATAATCTTGAACTGATGGAAAACCTTCACATCCTGAAGACCATGAAGAAGTACAACGGGGACAAGAGGAAATCCAGCGAGGCGCTGGGAATGTCTTTTTCCAATTTGTACCGCAGGTTGAGCAAGATCGATGAGCCGCAATTGCACATATCATTGTAGGAATTTCAGGTAAGTCGCAAGGTTCACTTCTTTCCCGGAAATATTCAGCTTCCTCCTGATATTGTTCCTGTGGGTCTCCACCGTCCTCGTGGAGATGAACAGGGCCTCGGAAATCTCCTTCGAACCGAACCCGTTTTTGATCATGTTGCAGACATCGATTTCCTTCTGGGTAAGGCTGACCAACCGGGAGGATATGCTGCTTCCGAAACCCGAAGTTATCTCCTTCAAATTCGCTTCGAGCAGGGACGTATAACGTTCCGCAAGCGGGCCTCCCTTGGCTTTCAATTTTTCAATCACCGGCATCATCAGGTTTTCGGCATTGGCCTGGACCTGGTTTTGCAAGCGCTTTTTTTCATCGCGATTCTGGTCCATGATTTCCCGCAGCGCGACATTCTTCCGCTCCAAAAGGGCATTTTGCTCCGTCAGCTTTTCCTCGCTTTCACGAAGGACTTTTTCCGCTTTTTTCCTCTCGGTGATATCCCGGACGTTGCACTGGACCACTTTCGCGCCGTCGACGAAATAAACATTGCTGATGAACTCGAACTCGACAAGCCGCCTGTCCTTGGTCAGGAGCGGAATATTCTCATATTGGATATAACCGTTCTTTTGCAGAACCCTGAATGCCGCCCGGCTTCTTTCCCTATCCTTGTCCGCCCCGATTTCCCAAATCCTTTTGCCGATCATTTCCGCTTGCGTAAATCCAAGCATCTCCAGCAGGTAGGGATTCACGCTCGTGATCCGCCCGCTTTGCGCATCCAGAAGCAGAATTCCATCCCGGGCCGCTTCGAACAACCTCCGGTATCGGCTTTCAGATACGCGCAAAGCCTCCTCGGCTTTTTTATGTCCGGTGATCATCCGTGTTCGGTTAAGAGTTGTCTGACGCCTGGTTTTGGTAACCTGCAAGTCACAGTCTTTACACCAGATAAGGACGGAAAGTAGTCCGCACCGAGGGCTGGCCGTACCACCGA
>Ga0209515_10001999_pt1 | contig 32372 bp, 24 predicted proteins | sample Subgroupgradi54m_FD_187454 | JGI IMG/M metagenome (GOLD analysis project Ga0209515, IMG submission 187454) | Subsurface groundwater microbial communities from S. Glens Falls, New York, USA - GMW60B uncontaminated upgradient, 5.4 m (SPAdes)... ... | reverse complement strand
AATGAAATATGTTTAAACGGAACTATTAATGCTTATGATGTTAATGAAACATTAATAAATATGTATGTAAATATCAAAAATAATCCAAATAATATATTAGATGAAATTGAAAAAATTATAAATGAATTTAATCTTATTGACACAAACATTGTAAATAGAAAACCAAATAGTTCTGATGAAGCGAAAACATCAAAAGAATCATATTACTATTGGATAAGACAACAATTTAATAAATTAACACAGATTGAAAAAAACACATGTATTGGAACTGCATATTTTATATTTTTAAACAAAACATGTTTTCGTGGTATGTATCGTGAAGGTCCAAATGGATTTAATGTTCCATATGGAAATTATAAAAAACCAGAAATTGTAAACAGAAAACATTTAATGGATGTTTCAAATTTAATACAAAATGTAAATTTTATCTGTTCTGATTTTGAACATTCATTTGAATCTGTTTTGATTGATGATTTTATTTATTTAGATCCACCATATGCACCAATTAAAAATAATTCATTTGTCGGATATGTTGCAAATGGATTTGGAACAGCAAAACACGAATTATTATTTGAATTATGTAAAAAACATAATTTTTTAATGAGCAATTCAGATTCAGATTTTGTTAAAAAAAATTTTACAGATAAAAAATTTAGTATACAAACTATATTATGTAAAAGAACAATTAATTCAAAAAAACCGTCTGACAAAATTAACGAAATTTTAATTAAATCCTATTAAAATTAAAATTAAATTTTAATTTTGGATCAAAAAAAAATAAAATTTTTTTTTAATTAATTTTTTATTTAAAAATTGATCCATTCAAATAACAAATTGAAATAATTATCATCATCACCATAAAAAATTTTTATATCATCCGACACAATTAAATCATACCAATATTTATGTTTATTTTTATTTGTTACAAGTAATTGTTTCAAATAATTATTTATACAAAATGCATATGAAACAGTAAATTCATATAATAATTTTTTGTTTTCAATTTCATTGTCAATGTGTAATTTATATAAATTTTCATTAAATTTACCTGTTTTTAATTTTTCGTCGACTGAACCAGAATTGTGTTGATATTTTTTTTCTAAAATTTTCAAATTGTATTTGTTAATACCATTTGTATTTTTATTTGTATAAATTGTTAAATACGCTTCATCTGGACACATAGAGATATTCATATTTAAATATTGTTTGAAATAAAATTTAAAACTGTATTGTGTCAAATATATTATTTGTTTAACATCATTATTTTTTTCATAATAATAATGTTTGTTACTATTAAAAGTAGTTTTGATAAAACCATTTTTATTTAATTTATCTTCAATTGATGTAATTTTTTCGTAATTTTTACCGTTAACATTTGTATTTTTTCCACCAGCACCTGTTCCACAATTTGAATTACTATTTAAACTAATTTTATTGAATAAACCACATATGTCATTAGATTTATTATTTGCATCTGAGTTATTATGAATATCTTCCATTTAAAATATAATTTATAATATGATTATTTTTTTATCAATTTTTTAATAATTAATTTCAAATAAAGTAATTAATGTGTATTGTTTAACATTTATTCCAAAAAAATTGATAAAAAACTCTCATCACGTTATTACAATATACAATTAAAAACAATAACATAAACAAAAAAACGCAAACAAAACTACACAATGAATAAAGCAGTAATTATTAGCGAAAATGAACTTGTACCAGCAAGTTGTTTAGACAATGTATTAAGAAATAAAAATGCACAAAATGTTGTTGCAAATTTATATGATATCGTAAATGGTGATTCATTAACAGAAGAAAATAAACAAAATTTTTACAAATTAATCACTGAAGAAAGAAAACAAAAAATTTATAAAACAACTGATCATTTAATTACACATGTATTTTGTGAAAATATTAATTGGCTTTATGTTTCACTTGATAATTCAGTTAGATCAAATATGAATGATGAACCATTGTTTAAAAGATTATTTGCATTATGTGAATTAGTTAATAAAGTTATTAGCAAATTTAATAAAGATGAAAGTTGTATTGTATTTTTTTCAGAATCATCAAGAATGTCATTTACAGGTGGCATGAATAATAAATTAAATATTCATCCATGGTTTGAAATGAGAAATAGTATTGAAAAATACTGTAATTTAAAATATATTACAGAAAAAAGAAATAATGAAGATCCAAGTGGAATGTCATTTGGTATTTCTGTTTTTTGTTCTGAATCAGCAATGCAATATATTGATTTATATTATGGTGTCAGTATATTAAGTGAAGGATTTGGTTCATGTGCTATTGGAATTAAAACCGTGACAAATAAAATTGTTTGGGGTATTCATTTTCCACTTGATTTTAAAGGTGATGGAGTGAATAATCAAGGTTATAAAACAATGAAAAATTTACAAAAAACAATGATTGAATATACTGGTTCTGTATTTGCATTTGGTGATTTCAACACAGTTAGAGGAAAATGCGAAAATGCAGTATGTGATGCAATTGACACCGAAAATTTTGAATTTATTGTTAAAGATGAATTAACTTTTTTTGGTTCATATTATGATACCATTAAAAAAGATGGAGAAGAATGGAGTTTAATTTGTGACAAATAAATATCTGTGACAAATAAATATTAGTTGTTAAACATAAACATAAACACACAAACACACAAACATACGAATATTGGTTAACAAATAAATATTTGCTAATTTTTATATTTACTAATTTTTATTTTTGCTAATTTTTATATTTACTAATTTTTATTTTTGCGAACAGAATTTACAAATTTACAAATTTATCAATTGAATAACTTAAATATTTTATTTCATTATTTTATAATGGATAAATTTAATATTGAATCATTATATGATATGAAAATAACAAACAACAAAAAATCAGACATAAATGTTGATACATTATATAACAAAATTAACGAAACACATATTAAAAATAAATTAATTGCAAATAGAACAAGATTAAAAAAAGAACTGCATCAAAAATTAGAAGATTCTTATAACAAATGTTTAGGGCATATTTACACTGTTTTAAATGACGAAAATAAAAGTACATTTTATACAATACCATTTGAAATTGCACAAAATAAAACTGATTTCAGTTCAATTAAATGTTTAAAATATATTTCTGAAAAATTAATTGAAAATGATTTTTATGCAGAAATTATATCACCAACAATGTTGTATATTTCATGGAGAAATATGTAAATAAAAATTTACCAAATAAAATTTACTGAATAAAATTTAACAATTGAATTTAATAATAAAATTTAATAATTGAATTTAATAAAATTTTTGTTTATTATATTTTAACACGAAGCATTATATCAACAATTAATAACATCATAATAACAACTACTACACAAATTACAACATATTCATTTGTTTTTGACAAACCCAAATAATTAGATGTTTCTGTATTATTTGATTTTTGTTTATTTTGTAAATCCAATTTGTTTAATAAATCTTGTTTGTCTTGTTTATATTTATTATTTTCTTGTAATGCAATATAATTAATTAAATCATTTATTTTACTATTCAGTTGTTTTTTTTCTTGAATATCATTCAATAAATATTGTTGAAAAGTATTAATAAATTTATTTTGATAATTTTTTGAAATGGTACCACCGTTGTTGCTATTGCTATTGTTATTACTATTACTATTATCATAATATTCATTTTGGTCAATGTATTTGCGATTTTGAATATTTTTTAAATAATTTTGTGTTTGGTTTTTAAATTTATTTTTGTTGTTGTTTTTGTTTTTATATTCATTTTCATCATTATATGAAATTATGCTTGATTGATCATTGCTATTATATTTGTTGTTATAATTATCATAATCGTTATTATTACCATTATCATCATTGTCGCTGATGCTATTATTGTTATCATCATCATTATTATTATTGTCATTAAAATTATTTTTATTTGTTTGATAATTATCGTTATAATTATTGTTATAATTACTATTGTAATTATCATCATAAATATTGTTGTAATTGTCATCATAATTATTATCAAAATTATGTATATTATTTGCATCTTCATTAATGTCATAATCACTGTTAAATTTTTCAGAAATAAACTGATTTGAATTATTAATGGAAAATTTTGATTTATTTTTAAAACTATTATTATTAATACTGTTGCTGTTGTTAATACTGTTGCTATTAATACTGTTACTATTAATACTGTTACTGTTAATACTGTTACTGTTAATACTGTTACTGTTAGTATTTTTACCATTGTTGTTGTCAATATGTTTTTTGCAAAGATGACAATTATTAATATGTTTTATACAATCATTATATTTCGGATTATTTTTTGGATTTAAATATATTTCAATACATTCTCTATGGGTCATTTTTTTAATGGGATTTAATGATTCATTTTTATTTGAATTACTATTCCATTGCAAAAAATTATTATTAGAGATGTTATCGTATTGAATGTCATTGATTTTATATGCGTTATCAATACCACAATACATCATTATTTATAAATATAAATTACATTGACAATTTATATTTTATAAAAAATAAAAATAGGTTTATATATTAAAAATAGTATAATATAATAATTATATTATGTCAGATAAAAAAGCTGATGAGAATCCTAAAATAAGTTATTCAACCGATTATATGTTAGATAAAATACAAAATCCTGAAAAAATGGTATCAACAGATAAAAGATTATCAACAATTGATGAACACTCTGAATTAGGTGATGAAGAACGTTCATCAGTTATGGATGATTATTTTTCTGAAAATGGAACAAATATTGCTGATTCTTATTCTAAAAATAATAATAGTGATAATGAAAAATCAATATTTGATGAAAATAAAAATAGTGATAATACAAAAGATTACAAATATGATGGTGAAAAAAAATACACAAATAAAAAAATATATGAAGATTTATTTGGTGATGTTGATGATTTTGATAAATTAACTGAACAACAACAATTAATTAAAAAAATGGATTTAATAACACAATTGGGTGAATTGGCAAAATACAGTGGTATTAAATTAACACAATCTTATAGTTTAGAATCAGATTATTATTTAATGAAATGTGAATTGATGATACATAAAAATATTCAACACAAAGATTGGTTTGTTAATAAATGTACGTTATGGACATGTCATACAGCATCTTTTGTAGAATCTTGTGCAAAATCATATGATATTGGTTTAAATTTAGATGGTTGGTCAAATGGTATTCGTTCTCAATCATTAGAATTATCACAAATATGGAGTGAAATGTATGTAAAATATGGATCGCCTGGAAAAGATTCATCACCTGAAATGAGATTGTTATATTGTTTGGCAGTTAGTCCACTTATGTATGATGATAATAAAAAGCGAGAAGAAGAATATGAACAAAAATTAAGACAATATCAAAAACAAGAAGATGCACAACGTCAAATTAATCAATTTAAACAAATGAATTTCGCGGCTAATTTAAATAAAAGTAATTCAAATAATATGAAAAAAAAATGGAATGAACATGAAGAATTAATCAGACAACAAAAAGAATTAATTCGAAACCAACAATTAGAATTAGAACGGGAAAGAATTGAAAAAGAACGAATGAAACAAAGACAATCTAATGGAGAACCATCAAAACAACAACATTCACATATGGTATCAATAAAACAAAAAGATGACGAATTGAAAAGGAAAGAATTTGAAAAAATGAATTCATTTTATAAAGAAAATGAATTTAAAAGAACAGATGGTATAAAATCACAATTAAATGCCATTAAACAAAATATAAATAATATACATGAAAACCCAAAACAAGATATGAGAGAAAAAGAAATAAGGGAAGCAACTAAAAAAATGGAAAATAAAAAAGATAATAGCACAAATAGTTCATATAGCACAACAGCATCAGCATCAAGTATAATAATGAATAAAAATAACAATAACAATAACAACAACAGAACAAATAACAATAATGTAAATAAATTAAACAACAATAATGTAAATAAAACAAACAATACAAATAAATCCAACAGTTCAAATGGTTCTGATAATTCAAATAGTTTTGATGATTATGAAAGCAATGAATCAAAAAGCAAAGAATCTGATTATTCAAAAACAACTGATAAATCATTTGAATCAAAAAAAACAAGTTTAACAACATTTTCTAAATCAAAAAATGGCAATAGAACAATATCAATAAAAACAAAATAAAATAAAAAATAAATTAAAATAAAAAATAAATTAAAATAATAAATTGTAAATTTATTTTGTGAATCTTTTTAAACATATTTTATACAAATTCATTTTAATATAAAATATTTTTTGTAACAAACACATTATTTATAAAAAATTGCAAATAAAAAAATTGTAAATAAATAATGTATATATAATATGTTACAATATAAACTAATAATAACATAACAATACCAAACAACAAAATGGAACAATTATATATTGAATCGGAATATATTAGAAATATGACAGAAGAATTAAAAAATATCAATAATGATGAAATTGATGAAATTAACGAAATTGAAAAATACACAACAACAGAAGAAATATTAAAAATTGCATTTAACATATTAAAAATAAACATAAACATGTCATATACAGAATATAAATCAAATTTAATAAATATAGCAAAAAAATACAAAAATATAGAAGAAACATTAAAAATAGCATATGATATATTAAAAATAAATATATCATATGAAGAATATAAAGATTTTTTAATAAATATTTCAACAAATTATGAAAATATAAAATACACTGAAGAAAATATAGTAAAATATATAACATTGATAGATTATTTTATGTTGGATAAACAAGAAGAAATTTTTAATTTTATAATAACAAAATACATAATTAATGGAAATAAATATTATGACATTTTACACAATTATAATTCAATAAATTATTATTTAACACAAATATTAGGAAAAAAAGAATATTGTAAAACTCATATAAATAATGACACATATGAATATATAAATAATGACACATACGAATATATAATAAATATAAATAATGGAATGACAAAATTATGTTCATCAAACATAAAACAAAACACACTAAACAAATTTATATTTTTAAAAGAATTAAATATTGAATACAATGACAAAATACATGATATAAATTATCTTAATAATTTAGAAGAATTACATATATCAGGTTCTAAATGTGGAATTTCTCAAGAAAATATATTAAATTTAAAATCAATCAAAATTTTAAGTGCAAGTGATAATGACAAAATAAAAGATGTAAATCATTTGGACAAATTAGAAGAATTAGATATCTCATGGAGTTGTGGAATTTCTCAAGAAGGAATAAAATATTTAAAATTAGTTAAAATTTTAGATGTGAGTAATAATAACAAAATAACAAATGTAAATCATTTAAAATATATAGAACATTTAGACATATCTTATTTGTTACATTCTCCGTTAAATTATATGTGTGGTATAGATCAAAAAGGAATATCAAATTTAAAATTAATTAAAATTTTAGATGCTTCTTGCAACAGCAAAATAACAAATTTAAATCACTTGTTATTGTTAGAAGAATTAAATATATCATATGGATGTGGTGTAAATCAAGAAGGAATATCAGATTTAAAATTCATTAAAATTTTAAATATGTGTGGCAACGATAAAATAACAAACATAAATCATCTTACACAATTGGAAGAGTTAAATATATCAGATGATTATTGTGGAGTAAATCAAGAAGGAATATCAGAGTTAAAATTAGTTACTAAAATAAATATAAAAGGAAACAAAAAAATAACAAATTTGAAACATTTTAATAATTTACAAGAATGTAATATACAATGGTAATTGAAATTGTATGACATTATTACAACAACAAATTTTTTTATAATAAAAACAATAAACAATAAACAAAAATATAACATATTAAAAAATTAAAAAATTGAAATAATAATGTTATATAATATAATAAAAACAACAATAAGGTGGTTAAGATGGAACAATTATACATTGAATCGGAATACATACAAATTATGTTAGAAAAATTAACAGAAAATGATAGCGAAAATGAAAAAAATACAAAAACAGACATTGAAAACACATTAAAAATAGCATATGATACATTAAAAATAAACATACCATATGAAGAATATAAAATATTTTTAATAAATATTTCAGACAAATATAAAAATTTAAAACATACTGAAGAAAATATAGTAACGTATATAACATTGATAGATTATTTTATGTTGAACAAACAAGATGAAATTTTTGATTATATAATAGAAAAATACATAATTGGTAAAAATAAATATTATGAAAAATTACATATGTATAATTCAATAGATTATTATTTAACAAAAAAATTAGAAATTGAAAATACAATAAATAATAGAACATTGGAATACATAGTAAATATAAATAATGGAATGACGAAATTATATTCACATTTAATAACACAGGAAATATTAGATAAATGTTTATTTTTAACAAAATTAAACATACCAAATAATTTTAATGTAACAAATGTAAATCATCTAAATAATTTGGAAGAATTAAACATATCACACATATCGAATAGATCTGGTGTACGTCAAGAGGGAATAACAAATTTAAAATTGATTAAAAAATTAAATGCATCTCGCAATACCAATATAAAAGATGTAAATCATTTATTGTTGTTAGAAGAATTAGATATATCATTGACATGTGGTGTATGTCAAAAAGGAATATCAGATTTAAAATTAGTTAAAATTTTAAATGTATGTAGCAATGACAGAATATATGATGTAAATCATTTGAGTGATTTAGAAAAATTAAACATATCATGTTCGGTATTCTCCCATTCATTATTTTTAAAATGTGGAGTAAAACAAGAAGGAATAGCAAATTTAAAATTAATTAAAAGTTTAAATGTATCTAATAATGACATGATAACAAATGTGAATCATTTGTCATTGTTAGAAGAATTAGATATTTCACATGAATGTGGTGTAAATCAAGAAGGAATATCAGATTTAAAATTAATTAAAATTCTAAATATACATTGCAACATCAAAATAACAAATATAAATCATTTAAGTAATTTAGAAGAATTAGATATATCAGATGGACATGATGATGTATATCAAGGACATATTGAAAAATTCGTATTAGTTGACACACAAAATAATGGTTGGATATCAAAATTAAAATTAATTAAAAACAAATAAACAAATAAAAATATTAAATTTTTATGCATAAAAATGCTATTTTTTTAACCAAAAAAATTAAAATATTTAACGATAAGAATAAAAAAATTGTAAATAAATAATGTATATAACGTATTACAATATAAACTAATAATAACACAATAATAACACACAATAATAACACACAATAATAATAAAACAACAAAATGGAACAATTATATATTGAATCTGAATATATTAGAAATATGTTAGAAAAATACGAAAAATTAAATGATATAAATGAAACACCAAAAGAAACAGATATTGAAGAAACATTAAAAATAGCATATAATATATTAAAAATAAATATAACATATGAAAAATTTAAAGAATTTTTAATAAATATTTCTGAAAATTATCAAAATATAGAATATACAGAAGAAAATATTGAAAAATATATTGTGTTAATAGATTATTTTATGTTAAATAAACAGGACGAAATATTTAATTTTATAATCGAAAAATACATAATTAATGAAAATAAATATTATGATGTATTACACAAATATAATTCAATAGATTATTATTTAACAAAAATAATAGGAACAATAAATAACATAGATAACAAAACATTTGAATATATAATAAATATAAATGATAAAATAACCGAATTATATTCACAAAATATAACACAAGAAATATTGAATAAATGCACATGCATAATAAAATTAAATGTAAATGGTAACACAAATATTGTTGATGTAAATCATTTACAAAAATTAAAAGAATTAGATGCGTCATTTATTTGTGGTGTAGATCAGGAAGGAATATCAAACTTAAAATTAATTGAAAAATTAAACGTAAGTTCAAATGATGAAATAATAAATATAAATTTTTTAGAAAAACTTGAAGAATTAGATATTTCTGGACATGATTGTGCAGTTAGTCAAAGAGGAATATCAAAATTAACAAAAATTAAAATATTAAATGCAATGAATAATGATAAAATAATTGATATAAATCATTTAAGTAATTTAAAAAATTTAAATGCATCACATTCATGTGGTATACATCAGAATGGAATAACCAGATTAAAATCAATTGAAATTCTAAATGTACGTCTTAATGACAAAATAACAAATGTAAATCATTTTGAAAAATTAGAAGAGTTAACTACAGGTAATGGCATAGATCAAATTGGAATATCAAATTTAAAATCAATTAAAATTTTAAACGCATTTTTTAACAACAAAATAACAAATGTAAATCATTTAGAAAAATTAGAAGAATTAAATACATCACATGGAGCAATAACACAAGATGGAATATCTAATTTAAAATTAGTTAAAATCTTTCATGCATGTAACAACACAAATATAACCGATATAAATCATTTTAGTAATTTGGAAGAATTATATGCAACAAATAATAGTAAAATAAATCAAAAAGGAATATCTAAATTAAAATTAGTTAAAAAATTACATTCATATAACAACAAAAATATAGTTGATGTTAATCATTTGCAACAATTAGAAGAATTAATTATATTTAATGATAGTGGCATAAATCAAAAAGGAATATCTGAATTAAAAATGGTTAAGATTTTAGATATAAGTGGTAACAAAAATATAAATAATGTCAAACATCTTATCAATCTTATTGATTTACGAAATCGAAAATAGATTTTAAAAATTAAAAATATCATATAACATATAACATATAACATATAACATATAACATATAACATATAACATATAATACATAATTGCAACATGATTTTTATATATAAAAAAATTGAAAATATTTAACAATAAGAATAAACAATATATATACATTATGTCAAATAACACTGATCAACCTGATAAATCATTTGAACCAACTGAAAATGAAAATACTGAAGATATAACTGGTATGGATATATTAAAAGAAATTGATATGGACAAAATAAATACATTAAAGAAAAAAAGAGGTAGACCACAAAAAGCAAAAACAATTGAAAAAATAAATAATGAAGAAGTAATAATGAATAATGATGAAGATGAAATAATATTAAGTTTATCAATAACACTTGACGATTTAAATATTATGAATAATTCAATAACAGAATATAGTGAAAATAAAACAATGAGCCATACAAATACAAATACACATACAAAAACAAAAAAACAAAACGCAAAAAAAAATGAAGAAACAATTGACAATGATTCAACAAATATAAATAATGAATTTGAAGAATTTGATGATGATATTCAAAATGATGAAAAAGAAAAAAATAAAACAATGTCATTCTCAAATATGAAAATAAAACAATTATGTGCAATTATTATTAAACAATCAAAAGAATTAAAACAATTAAAAAAACATATAAAAGATATTACACCAATGTTTTGTTCTGAAGTAAAAGAATATCCATCAAATATATTTGTTAATTCTGAAAATGGAGAAACAATTATACCAAAAGAAACAAATATATGTTGTTGGTGGTGCACATATGGATTTAACACAATGCCAATATATTTACCTGAAAAATATGTTAATGGCAAATATTATGTTTTCGGAAATTTTTGTTCATTTAACTGTTCAGCTGCATATAATTGTAGTATATGTGATTCTAGAATATTAGAAAGATACACAATGTTAAAACAAATTTATTATTTAATTTTTAAAAATATTATACAATCAGTTAAAGATATTGATATTAATTTAGCACCAAGTAATAAAAAATTAATAAAATTCGGAGGACAAATGACAATTGAAGATTATAGAAGAGATTCAAAAATATTAAAAAAAGAATATTATGAAATGTTACCACCATTAGGAGGACTTAATATTGTCTGTTCGGATGTTACAAACAGTTCGAATTTAGATAATATTGATTTATATAATATTTTGATGAATGACAAATAAACAAATAAACTATTTACAAATAAACTATTTACAAATAAATTATTTACAAATGATTTATTTACATAATTTATTTTAATCCATTTAAACAATATATTGAAAATAAAACATATAATAATGCATCAGACAAGTCATCTTTTTTTTTATATGATTCAAAATTAATATTTGAAATTATATTGTAATAATTAACATTAATGTAATTTTTATAGATTGTTGCAAGATTTTCAGAAAAATCTTTTCTTATGTCATATGGAGTTATTTTTTTCATTGTAATATTTTTTTTAATTTTTGCATATTTATTAATTAATAATTTTTGTTGATAGATTTTTTTTATGTTTTCAATATATTTTTCTTTATATGTATTAAATAAATCTAAATTTAGATTTGTTGCACTATTTATTTTATTTACAAAACCATTTGAAGTTTTACAAACTGCATTAACAAATTTTATATCGTTTATTAAATTTGGATGCATTATTTTTTTATTTACAAAATATGAATATATTGCAATAGAATATGTTTTCATGGTTTGAAATAATGAGCCTGGCTGATTTTCAATCATTATATTAATATTTTTTGGATAGATGAATTGTACATTGTTCGATATGTTATTATTATTTGCATTACTAATTGTATCATTAATTGTATTATTTGTTATGTTGCCGTATGGTATATTGATTACATTTTCAAAAAAAATATTTAATTTTTCATATAATCGAGTTGTGTTTTCAAAAAGTGATGATTTTGCAATTTTAATAATTTTATTATCATTGCTGTGATCAATATTTTTATCCCTGTTATTGTAGTGACATTCACAATAATATTGTGTATTTTTTTTATTACTGTATAATGATTTTTTATTACATATTTTTGTGGTTGTTTTCTTTTTTGTTTTTTTAATAATTAACTGATTACATGTTTTTTGTTCTTCAGAAAAGTTAATTATATTCCAATCTAAAATAGTTAAATTTTTGTCATATTTTGAAAAACAATATGCTAAATTAATAATTCCAACATCAAATGCCAAATAATAAGTTGCCATTTTGTAATATAACATTGTTACTGATTTAAAATTTAATTTAAATTAATTTAATTTTGATAAAACAGAATTAATTTTATTATTTAATTTGTCAAATTCTTGTTGAATAATAATTATATCATTATTGATTTGTTTGTTAACATCATTATTGTTAATAATGTCATTATTGTCATTGAGATTATTGTTGTTAAGATTATTGCTGTTAACAGAATTGTTGTTGTTAATGTTGTTGTTAATATTATTGTTATTAGTATTATTATTGTTGTTATCATTTTTTACATTATTTTCACTAAATATATCAATTTTATTCAACGAAACCAATATGTCATCAAATACATTCATTAATAAATTATTATCATTAACCATATTCATTGTTATATAATTAAAAATTGAAAATATAATTGTCATATAATATCAAATATAGTAACAAATATAATTGTCATATACTAAATTGTTAAACAAAACAAACAAATAAACGGTAATAAATGGATGATTGCCATTTAATTAAAAGTATAAATAAATGCAATAAAAAATTGCTTAAATTTCCAAATGATATTGAATTAACAACAACAACTTTAACATGTAAAATTAATACAACATTTAACACTGAAAATATTGGTTTGCATTTTAATGATTTTGATAATATTATGATTGATAAAAAATACAAAGTAAAAAAAATCAAAAAAATACCAAAATTAATAATTAAAAAAATAAATAAAAAAGTAAAAACAAATAAAAAAACAAATGAAAAAACAAATGAAATAAATGAAAATTTAAATGTATATAAACCGATTATATATGACGGAACAACTGAATTTGAAAAAAATAATGTTGTTGTTCCAAAAGAAAAAAATAATGGTTTTAGAAATCAAGTATCAATTGTGTTTAGTGCAATAAATTTATTACATGAAAAATCAATTGAATATTTAAAAAAAACAAATTTAAAAATGTACGAAAAAGAAAAAGACAAACAAATAAATGTAAAAATATTTTCAAATGGTTCATTTCAAATGACAGGATGTAAAGATTTTAATTTAATACCAAAAATATTTACATTATTATTTAAAAAAATTGCATTGGATTCATATACAAATGATGTTGAAAAACTTAAAATTGAAAATATATATGATTTTCAAATAAGAATGATAAATATAAATTTTGGTTTGAAATTTAATATTGAAAGAGAATCATTAAAAAATTTATTTATTTTACATGGTCATGATGCAAAATTTAAACCATTAACACATCCAGCTGTTCATGTTAAATATAATATTAATGATAGTAATGTAACAATTTTAATATTTAATAGTGGCTCAATAACCATTGCAGGAAAAAATAATATTGATAATTTAATAAATTCATATTATCAAGTAAATAATTTTATATTGACACATTTTACAACAATCTATACAAAAGAAATTAATCAAAAAATATTGATTGAATTAATTAAATCAATTCATGCGAATTAAATGATGTTAAAAATTTTAAAATTAATAAACTTGTAGTTTTTTATATTTTACAAAAAATTAAATTAAATTTTAAATATTTTTTTTACTTCTGGTATAATAGACATGTTTATTGCAATTTGTAGATGGGTTTTTGGCATCTTTTAAATTAATATTTTTATTATTGTTATTATCATTGTTATCATAATTAGAATCATCAGAATAGTCCGATTCATAATTGTTAGAATCGCTATAATCGGAATCATTAGAATCATCATAATCGTCATAATCATCAAAATTATTGTAATCATCATAATCATTAAAATTATTTGAATTATTTTTTGTAATTTTAGTTTTGTTGTTTTCATTTTTGTCTTTGTCTTTGTTTTCGTTTTTATCTACATTTGCATTTACATTGTTATTTTTATTGTTACTTTTATTATTATTTTCATTGTCATCTTTATCATCTTCATTTACATTTACATTTACGTTGTTATTTTCATTGTCATTGTCATTGTCATTGTCATCTTCATTTACATTTTTATTTTCATTTTCATTTTCATTGTTATTGTCATTGTCATTGTTATTGTCATCTCCATCTACATTTACATTTTCATTTTCATATTTTGAAATGGTATAAAGAAATGAAGCTTTAATTTCTTTTTCGTTACCTTCATAATATTCTTTGCCCGCAATCAATTTGAATTTAACATTAAAAATTATTTTAATATTTTTCTCCAATTCAAGAGGATTTATACATTCCATAATGCATAAATATCTTGAATCTTTTTTATATCCTTTAACACATCTTTCTAAATTATTTTTTTTTGAACAGCCAATTTTATATCTGTTGGTACCAAGTAATTCACATGGTTGTATTAAATATATCATACCTTTGCTCATTATTAAATTATATGTTGTATTTATATTTATATTTATATTTATATTTATATTTATAATTCACAATGTAAGTATTTATTTTTCAATTTTTTTAATGAATATTAAATAAAGTAATTAACATTTTTTATTTACTATTCATTAAAAAAAATTAAAATTTTACATATAAAAATGCGATTTTTTTACAAAAAAAAAATTGAAATTTAAAATAGTTACGCAATAATCATAAATAACAACATAACATTACAATATAATATTGCAATATAATACAATATACAGAACAAAACAATAAAACATGTCTGAAGAACCAAATTACGATCAAGAATATTTAAATGATTGCTATGGCGTTAGTAAATTTGACAATTTAGAATTTTTAATTTTATTTATTGAAGGTAAATTAACAGTAAATAATGAAGGAGATTTTATTTTTAAAGATGGATACAATGTAATTGAAATTGATGAAGAAGATATGTTATTAGATATAGCTGATGAAAAAACAGAAAATGATGAAAAACAAAAAGAAGCAGAAAGAAGAAAATTAAATGGAACTGATGTTGCTGTTGGAACAAAAATTATTAAACATAAAAAAAAAGAACCAACCACTGAAGATATCGATAAAATTGATGATAATTTTATTGAAGATACAAATATCATAACAACCGCAAGAAATATCAGATTATATAAACGTGTAAAATTTGAAAAAAAACAAGCATTTGATTTAATTGCACAACATTTATTAAGATTAGCATGTAGAGATGGTCATATTAATGTAGTAAAATTTTTATTACATTACTATCCAAAAATGTTTGAAGATGCAGAAATTTTAAATGATTGTTTAATGTTGGCATATAATTCAGATAGATTTGTCACTTTACGTTTAATTTTAACACGTGAAGGAAAAATTATTAAAGAACCATACAAATGCACAGTTTATATGTTAGCAAGAAGTCGTGACAATAAACAAGAAGTTATGGATATATTTGAGCCAGATGTTAAAAAAATAGTTCTTAAAAGAAAACAAGAAATTATTGATAAAAAATTAAATGAAAATAAAAATTTATCATCTAATTCAGATGCCAAATAAATTATGTTAAATATGTGATGATATTTAACAAACATATTTAACAAACATACCAACATACAAATTTAATTATTTTTTATAACACAACATACATATTATATATTTAATATTTTTTATAATTTAAAAATGAAAATTAAAAAAAATTGAAATAATAAATAATATTAACAATAAGTATTATACATTTAATTAAATTGCTAATTATGGATAACTTATTGCTAATATATAAAAAATCTAAATATTTACAAATTTTATTGGAAGATTCTGAAAATATTAAAGATGAAATTATTGTTATTTTTAAACAAGCATATGAACAGTTAAATTTAGATTTTAATTTAAAAATTACATATGAACAATGTATTGAATATTTAATAAATTTAGTAACAAATTATGAAAAAATTCAATACACAGAAGATAACATTAAAAAATACATAATGCTATCTGATTATTTTCAGATGGATAATCAAGATAAATTTTTTAACTATATTATACATCAGTATATTTTAAATAAAAATATGTTTTATAATAAACTATATTCATATAATCCAATCAATTATTATATTTTAGAATGTTTAGCGAAAAAAAATGCAATTAACAATAACACATTAGCATATATTTTTAAAACAAATAAAAATATATGTAATGAAATAATAATTCTATACTCAAGAAATATAGAAAATTATTTATTAAAAAAATGTAAAAATATAACTGATTTAAATATTAACAATAACAACAAAATTACAAACATTAATTGCTTACAACAATTAGAAAAATTAGAAAAATTAGACATATCTGAAAATTGTTATGTTAATCAATATGGTATTTCGCAATTAAAATATGTCAAAAAATTGAACATATCTGAAAATATCAAAATTATTGATGTTAATCATTTACAACAATTAGAAGAATTAGATATATCAGGAAATTGTGGTGTTGATCAAAATGGTATTTCATGTTTAAAACACATTAAAAAATTAATTGCGAATAACAACGATAGAATTAAAAATGTTAATCATTTACAACAATTAGAAGAATTAGATATAACACATTATTGTGGTGTTGATCAAAATGGTATTTCGCGTCTTATGTTTATTAAAAAATTAAACGCATATGATAATCGTAAAATTACAAACGTTAACCATTTACAACAATTAGAACAATTAGACATATCGAGAAGATGTGGTGTTGAACAAAATGGTATTTCACGTCTTATGTTTATTAAAAAATTAATTGTGCAAGACAATAATAAAATTACGAATGTTAACCATTTACAACAATTAGAAGAATTAGATATTTCACGAAATTGTTGTGTTGATCAAAATGGTATTTCGCGTCTTATGTTTATTAAAAAATTAAACGTATATAATAATTGTAAAATTATAAGTGTTAACCATTTACAACAATTAGAAGAATTAAATATATCATGGAATTATGGTGTTGATCAAAATGGTATTTCGCGTCTTGTATTTATTAAAAAATTGATTGCGTGGGACAATAAGGGAATTACAAATGTTAACCATTTACAACAATTGAAAGAATTAGATATATCATTTAGTTGTGGTATTGATCAAAACGGTATTTCTCAACTTACATCCATTAAAAAAATATGTGTAAAACACAATAAACATTTTACAAATATAAAATACAACAATAAATTTACAACAAAAGAAATTTCACAAATATCTATCGTTTGTAAAATTTAATAAAATATTTTTTTATAAAAATTTGCCGTTTATGGTTAATGGTTTTGTAGTGATTTTAAATAAAAATTGAAATGACAAAATGTATATTTAAATATATCTAATTAAATTATTATTATGGATAATTTGTTATTGATATATAAAAAATCAGAGTATTTAAAAATCCTGTTAGGAGATTTTGAAAATATCAAAGATATTGAAAACGAAATTATTGTTCTTTTCAAACAAGCATATGAACAATTAAATTTAGATTTTAATTTAAAAATTACATATGAACAATATATTGAATATTTAATAAACTTAACGACTAATTATAAAAAAATAAAATACACAAAAAACAACATTTTACAATATATGATACTATCTGATTATTTCCAATTAGATAATCAACATAATTTTTTCAATTACATTGTTGATATATACATTTTTAAACAAAATATATTTTACAATAAATTGTATTCATACAATCCAATCAACTATTATATTTTACATAAATTTGGTAAAGAATATAGTTATATTAACAATAATACATTTCTGTATATTTTCAAAATAAATAAAAACATATGTGATGAAATAACGACTCTATACTCACAACACATTGAACAAAATTTATTAAACATGTGTAACAACATTATTAATTTATATATTTGTTACAATGAAAAAATTACAGATGTCAACCATTTACAACAATTAGAAAAATTAGACATATCTGGTCAATGTGGTGTTGATCAAAATGGTATTTTACAATTAAAATTTATTAAATTTTTAAATATTGGTTATAATGATAAAATTATAAATGTTAATCACTTACAATTATTAGAAGAATTACATGCATGTAGTGCAACTGGTATTATACAAAATGGTATTTCACAGTTGATACACATTAAAAAATTAAATATACAAAATAATTACACAATAACAAATTTAAATATCCAAAATAATGTACATATTACTGATGTCAATCATTTGCAACAATTAGAAGTATTAAATATTTCAGGAGAATTCTGTGGAGTAACACAAGAAGGAATATCTAATTTAAAATTAGTTAAAAACTTATATGCATATGGTAATACAAAAATAACAGACGTAAATTTTTATAAAAAATAAAAAAATTGAAAATATAGACACAATAATAAAAAGAAGCAATATAACAAATGGAAGAACTAAAAGAAGAATCAGAATATGTGAAAATACAATTAGAAGATGATGTAAACATAGATGTAAAAAATATAATAAAAACAGCATATGATATATTGGTTCTACCAATGACATATGAAGAATATACAAATATATTGTTAAATATAACAAAAAGCTACAAAGACATAGAATATACAGAAAAGAACATAATAACATATATAACAATAGTAGATTATTTTATGTTAAATAAACAAGAAGAAATTTTTAACTACATAATAGAAAAATATATAATAGAAGAGAACAAATATTATGAGAAATTAAATATATATAATTCAATAGATTATTATATAAGAAAAAAGCTAGGAACAAAAAATGAAATAAACAGCAAAACATTGGAATATATAATAAATATAAATAATGAAATAACAGAATTATATTCATGTTCAATAACACAAGAAATATTAAATAAATGCACATCATTAGTTAAATTAAATATATATAATAATAAAAATATAACAAATGTGAATCATTTAGACAAATTAGAAGTATTGGATATCTCAGGTTTGCATTGTGAAGTAACTCAAGAAGGAATAAAAGATTTAAAATTAGTTAAAAAATTAAATGCAAATTACAATGAAAAAATAAAAGATGTAAATCATTTAGACAAATTAGAAGAATTAAATATCTCGTGGAATTGTGTAAATCAAGAAGGAATAAAAGAGTTAAAATTAGTTAAAAAGTTAAATGCATGTTGCAACAACAAAATAAAAGATGTAAATCATTTAGACAAATTAGAAGAATTAGATATCTCATGGATTTGTGGAGTAAATCAAGAAGGAATAAAAGACTTAAAATTAGTTAAAAACTTAAATGCAAAAAACAATGACGAAATAAAAGATGTAAATCATTTAGAAAAATTAGAAGTATTAAATATTTCGGGTAGTTGTGGAGTAAATCAAGAAGGAATGAAAGACTTAAAATTAGTTAAAAACTTAAATGCAAAAAACAATAACAAAATAAAAGATGTAAATCATTTAGAAAAATTAGAAGTATTAAATATTTCAGGTAGTTGTAAAGTAAATCAAGAAGGAATAAAAGAGCTAAAATTAGTTAAAAAGTTAAATGCATGTTACAATGACAAAATAATAAATGTAAATCATTTAGAAAAATTAGAAGAATTAGATATTTCAGGCGGTTATTGCGGAGTAGATCAAGAAGGAATGAAAGACTTAAAATTAATTAAAAACTTAAATGCACATAACAATAACAAAATAAAAGATGTAAATCATTTAGACAAATTAGAAATATTAAATATTTCACAGAGTTGTGGAGTAACTCAAGAAGGAATAAAAGATTTAAAATTGCTTAAAACATTGTATGCAAATAATAACACAAAAATAACAGGCGTAAATTTTTATAAAAAATAAAAAAATTGAAAATATAAACACAATAATAAAAAGAAGCAATATAACAAATGGAAGAACTAAAAGAAGAATCAGAATATGTAAAAAATTTATTAGAAGATGATGCAAACACAGATGTAGAAGAAATATTAAAAACAGCATATGATATATTGGTTCTACAAATGACGTACAGAGAATACAAAAATATATTAATAAACATAACAAAAATTTACAAAGACATAGAATACACAGAAAAGAACATAATAACATATATAACAATAGTAGATTACTTTATGTTAAATAAACAAGAAGAAATTTTTAACTACATAATAGAAAAATATATAATAGGAGAGAACAAATATTATGAAAAATTAAATATGTATAATTCAATAGATTATTATATAAGAAAAAAGCTAGGAACAGAAAATGAAATAAACAGTAAAACTTTAGAATATATAATAAATATAAATAATGAAATAACAGAATTATGTTCATGTTTAATAACACAAGAAACATTAAATAAATGTAAATTACTAGTTAAATTAAATATATCAAATAACAAAAATATAAAAGATGTAAATCATTTAGACAAATTAGAAATATTAAATATTTCAGGTAGTGATTGTGGAGTGAATCAAGAAGGAATAAAAAACTTAAAATTAGTTAAAAACTTAAACATAAGTAATAATGAAAATATAACAAATGTAAATCATTTAAGTAAATTAGAAGAATTAGATATCTCATATAATTGTGGAATAGATCAAGAAGGAATAAAAGAGTTAAAATTAGTTAAAAATTTAAATGCAAGTTGCAATACCAAAATAAAAGATGTAAATCATTTAGAAATATTGGAAGAATTAAATATCTTATGGTATTGTGGAGTAGATCAAAAAGGAATAAAAGACTTAAAATTAGTTAAAAAATTAAATGCTGGTGCAAATGACAAAATAACAAATGTAAATTATTTAGACAAATTAGAAGAATTGAATATCTCATATGATTGTGGAGTGAATCAAGAAGGAATAAAAAACTTAAAATTAGTTAAAAACTTAAATGCATGTAACAATGACAAAATATATGATGTAAATCATTTAGACAAATTAACAGAATTAAATATCTCATGGGATTGTAGAGTAAATCAAAATGGAATAAAATACTTAAAATTAGTTAAAAATTTAGATGCAAGTTGCAATGACAAAATAAAAAATGTAAATCATTTAGACAAATTGGAAAAATTAAATATCTCATTGGGTTGTGGAGTAGATCAAGAAGGAATATCTAATTTAAAATTAATTACGCATTTATATGCATGTAACAATTGCAAAATAAAAAATGTAAATCATTTAAAAAAATTAGAAGAATTAGATATCTCAGGTCACAGTTGTGAAGTAAATCAAAAAGGAATTAAAGATTTAAAATTAGTTAAAAACTTAAATGTATGTAACAATTACAGAATAAAACACGTAAATCATTTAGACAAATTAGAAGTATTAGATATCTCAGGTAATACCTGTGGAGTAAATCAAAAAGGAATAAAAGACTTAAAATTAGTTAAAAATTTAAATGCATGTAACAATATCAAAATAAAAAATGCAAATTCTTTTATAAAAAATAAAAAAATTAAAATTAGCTAAAAGTTCAAATTTATAAATTTATTTGCAAAAACTTTTAAAAATTTTAAATAATATAATATTTCTTACAATACTTATGCAACACATAAATATATTTTTATATAACAATAAAAAAGTTTATCAAGATTTTTTATGAAAAAAAATCTATTGGTTTTGGTCTTACTCCAGACATTAAAGTACTTTGTGAATTATTATCATCATTAAACGTATATTGTGTAAACACTGTTGTATATCCTTTATTTCCTTTTGTATTTGTTGGTTTTCTTCCAGTTAATATAATTTCTTTTTGTGTATTAACTAACATATTATTTGCATCCAACCTGCTTCTTTCTTGTTCGTAATTTCCTTTTGTTCCAGCAATATTTTTTGTATTTTCAGTCATTGAACGAATAGTTGCATCAGGTATATTATTTTCATAATCAAACAATCTATCTTTATGCAATATTTGATTACCAATGTTTAATAAATGTTTCATATTTTCAGTTAATTCTCGTAACGTTGTTTTTGCTTTGTCATCATAATTATACATTTGTGATTTTTGTAAATATTGATTTGCAACACCTAATAAATGTTTTGTTTTTTCAACTTGTTCTTTTAATGTTACATCAGGAACACTATTGTCATAATTAAATAAAGTTGATTTTTGTTTTTCACCAATTAATGCTTTTAAATGTTTAGTTTGTTCAACCATTTCTCGTAATGTTACATCAGGAGTATTATTTTTATAATTAAACATTGCTGATTGTTGAAAATTACCTTGAATCAACATACCATTCCAACAGGTATTAATTAATTCTTTCAATGTTGGATCAGGAATGCTGTTAACATAATTAAATACATAAGATTGTTCTTTATTTGATAATGGTTTGATATATACATTATTTTCTGATAAATTTCGCATAGTTGGATCTTGCACTGCATTTTTTGCATCAAATAAATAATTTTGATTATGATTTCCTTTTAAATTACTTATTGTATTATTTTCTGTTAAATTTCTCATGTTTGGGTCTTGGATTGCATTTTTTGCATTAAATAAATAATTTTGATCGCGGTTTCCTTGTAAATTACTAACTGCATTATTTTCTGTTAAATTTCTCATGTTTGGATCTTGAATTGCATTTTTTTTATTAAATAAATAATTGCGTTCTGAATTACCTTGTAAATTACTAATTGTATTGTTTTCAGTTAAATTTCTCATGTTTGGATTTTGAATTGCATTTTTAGCATTAAACATATAATTTTGATCATGATTACCTTGTAAATTACTAATTGCATTATTTTCTGTTAAATTTCTCATATTTGGATCTTTTATTGCATTTTTTGCATTAAATAAATAATTTCGTTCTGAATTACCTTGTGCATTACCAATAAGTATTTTTTCAGATAAAATTGAACGTAATGTTTCATCTGGTATTGAATTAATATAATTATATATGTAATCTTTAACATGATTTGACGCATTACCTAATTGATTAGCATTTGTTGTATTTCTATTATTTATGTCAAAAACAGTATTAAAATTTTGAACAGGTACACTTTGATAATTTCCTTTAATATTTGTAATGGTTTGCTCAGTTTGTTCAGTTTCTTTGTTTTGATTGTAGTTAGGAATCATATTTTTATAATTTATTAATGAATTTTCTTGTTTATTACCAACAACATTGTTAATATATTTTGTATTAGTTGTTTGTGATCTATTTGTGTCAGATGCTTGAAATGTTTCTCTTGTTATATTTTGATTTCTTGTATCGTAGATAACATTTCTTGGTCCTGTTTCTTCTGCATGTTGTTTGGTTGATGTTTTGAATTGTCCAGTTTGATATATTTTATCTCCATTAATATTTTTTGCTGGTGCTAAGTATTTTTTTTCGGCTGTTTCTTCTCTATTTGTGATTGGGACATTATATTTTCCAACAAGAGTTGGTTTTAAAAATGGTGCATCATTTGGTAACATACTATCATATGAATTTTCATAATATCTATCTGGTTTTTGTTTTTTATATTCACCAATAACTGCACCTTTATCATATTTCAAACCTGCTTCATTTACTGGTAATGTGTAAGATGTTTGAGGATTGTCAGTTGTTCTAAGCTCATCTATTGTTCTTGGCAATGCTCTGTATAAATCTTGTTTACCTGTATTTCCTTGTTCATTATAACCTAAATTCAGCCCTGGTGTCTGCATAATTGGTTGAAATGGTTTTACACCGTTCATTGTTTGTGACGGAATAACACGACTTTGCATATAATCACTAAAATTTGGCATACCTGTAACACTTTCAACCTGTGTCGCAGCTGGTTTGAAAAATGGTTTTGTTTCTGTTTTGTGTGAAAATCCAATCATTTGATCACTACCTGTAAATAATCGCATTGTTTCATTCCAATTATTATTTCTTTTTTCATTTTCTTCTGGATTATATCCGTATGATTTTGTTTTAAAAAATGGCATCATATTATTATGTGTTGCTTCATTTGTTGCTCCATATCTTCCGTCTTTATTTGGATTAAACTGTGATGCCGTTACTTTTTCATTATTTGTAACTTTATAATTATTTCCAACATTTTGCATTGTTGCTGGTATGCCATTATAATTTAATTTTAATTGATTAAATTGTGTTTCAAATCCTTCTAAACTTGTATTATCGTTTGTCATTGATGCATCGTCAATTGGTGAACCATATCTAGTTGAATTTGGTGAATTTTCGTTGTCAGATGGTATACCATTTAAAAATTGTTCTTGGGTATCTAAAAAATTCATTTTGCTATTATTTCTGTTTTGACTATTACTATTGTTTTTATTGCTGTTACTATTATTACTATTATTGTTGTGGTTATTTTTATTATTTTGCAATTTACTTGTTATGTATTTAATATTATTTATACTTGCATCATCTGAAAACATGCTGTCATTATCGTCATAATAATCATTATTATTGTTGTTACTGTTGTTGTTTTGATGATTATTGTTACTATTGTTATTTTGGTAATTATTGTTATTATTTTGGTAATTATTATTATTATTATTTTGATAATTGTTGTTTTGATTATATGCATTGTTATTTTTGTTATATGAATTATTCATCGTCTCTATATATAAAGTTTTAGATAATTTATTTCTACTAATTTCTCTTATCGGTGTAACAATATTTGTATTATTTTCCATAGCTTTATCATATAAATCAAATGTTTTTTTATCAACAATTTGATTTATGTCATACAATACATTACTTGTATATTGATTTGCATTTCTTGGATATTGTTTTAAATTGTCAGTCATACTTAAAGTATAAAAATATAATAAAAATTTCATATGACATGAAATGATATTAATTTATTTTGTTATATAGCATTTTGCTTGTATCATATGATACAAGCAAAATATTATTTGTAATTTACAAATAATAAATTTATACATATAATAATATGTCTTCTGATGAAAAAAATTACAAACAAAAATATTTAAAATATAAAAAGAAATTTGAAATTGAAAGAAAAATAAATTTACAAAATAAATATTCACAAATGGGTGGAGAAAATGCAAATGCAAATGGAAATATAAATGACGAAAAAATTATACAGGTTGGTGGAGTATTACAGATATTCGAACAAATTGGATTTTCATGCAATGATTATTATAATAAAAACAATATATATAATTTTAAATCATTTGATGAAATGAAACAATTTTTAATTGATTTTTCTGGCATCAATACAAATTGGTTAAATGGCAATAATAAAAATAGCAATTATGAAGGAACTATCCTGCATGAACTAATTAAAATAAATTTTGATATAAATAACAGATTTATCGAACTACCTGAGCTAATAAAAATATTAATTCATCTTCGTGCAAAACCAGCACACATATTAGAAATGATTTTGGATAAAAAAATAGTTGACGATATTAAAAATGTATTAACAAATCAATATAAATCAAATATTTCTGTAAATCAATTGATGAATATTACAAATATTAAAAATGAACAATTATATGACGCAATGATGGTTTTAATTACAGGTTTTATACATGGAACAAATTTGTATGGTTTTAATTTAACACGTGGTGGAATAAATAGTGATGTTATAAATGCTATAACACAAATATTGGCTGTAACACCTGAAACCGATAACAACAACAATACATGGGATTCATTAACAAAATTATTAGAATTTATTTCGTGTATGGTTGATAGTAAATTATTTGATTACACTGGTGTTAAAATAGAAACATATGTATCTTCTTTAAATGAATTAGCCGTTCAAATAGTTTATGTTGATGATATATTAAGAGACAGAAATAAACGAAAATTTTCAAATTATTATAAAAATAAAAATGAAACATTAAATAATGGCAATTATTACAAAGATTTTGTGTTGCTTGATTTTTTTGATCCAATTAAAAATAAAAATTTTATATTGCCACCAAGTGTATTGTTATTTTTATCAATAAAATTAAATCCAATTTTAAATGATAAAAAATATTGGTTAAATAATTCATTTAGAGGATTTATTGAATATGCAACAAATCATGGTTGTGATTATCAAGATGATGAAAAAGTTATAAATGAAATTATAAATTATGTTGAACAAGAACCGCCATCTGAATTAAATTTAAATGTAAATGATTCAAATTTAACAGATATTGCATTTACCGATATGACTGTTGGAAATAATAATATTTCTAATAATGATTATTTTGATATTAAATCATCAACAAGCATTTTAACAATAGCAAGTAAAACATATAATGATATGTTAAAATCAATAACATCAACGATTAGAAACGGTGTTGGATTAAAAAAAATGTTTTCGGATATAAATATTTTTAAACCAATTGATCCAAACAAAAGAACAGAAACATTAAACAGCAAAGTTATTGAATTTGAAAAGAAAATTGCAAATCTTAAAACAGATTTAGTAAATGCAAGTTCAAACAAAAAATTTTTTGGTTTGGTGTCTGATGACAAAACTATCATAAATGAAAAAATTAAAAAATTAGAATCAAAATTGGATGAAACAAAATATGAAATAAATACTTTACAAAATATGATGTCTGGTAAAAATCATAAAGAAAGAGCAAAATTAAATTATATCATATCGGTTATAATTTTATCAGCAGGAATTGGAGTTAAAAGAATTAGCAATGATTTATGTACGATAGGTGATAGAACAAATATAAATTGGAGAACATTTGATAAATTATTACAAATATTGGATGGAAAAATATTTAAATTTCTTAAATTATCTTCAAGTGATGTATTAAAACATACAGTTATGCAATATGTTGTACCATACAGTATTTATTTACACATTGATTTAAACCGTTTTTTTCATTTAAAATTCAGTCTTAATTCAAGCGAAGCAATTGAATTTGATAAATGGTATAAAGAATATGAAATTAATATATTCAATAATTTTGTTCATGATGATGGTTATTATTATGAAGAAATTATTGATGATGCCATTGATGAAAAAATGTTTGAAAAAGTTTATAAATCAATGTTTACATTAAAAGCAATGTTTTTTGATGAAAAAAAAACAGCAAATGAAAAAACTGTTAAAATATATAAAAATACTTATGCATTATTTCCATCTGCAAAATTATTGAATGGTGTGAAAGATACAATTGTTGCTAATGCACATAAAAATTAAAATTAAAAATAAAATTAAAATTAAAAATTTAAAAAAATAAAAAATAAAAATTAACAATTAACAATTAACAATTAACAATTAACAATTAATAATTACAAAAAATAAATTTTACGAATATTTTTTAGAAATAAATTTTAAAACTTTATTCATAAAATCAGCATCATTTAAATTTAAAACATTTTTAATGCATATTTTAAATTGTTCATCTGAACATAAATTATGTTTATCGTTATTATTTTCATATGAATTGCTAATTCTGCATTGCATAAATAAATTTACTAATTCATATATTTCTTTTTTGTTACACAAATGATTTACAGATGTCATAAAAGATATTAAATCTTGCAATTCATTTTTGTCAATGTCCATATAAAAATAATTGCTCATTGCTAAATAAAAAGATTGTTGTAACATTTTTTCTTGTTTTGTTGTTTGAACGCTCATTTTTTATATTTATATAATTGTGTGTTTATTTTCTTTTTTTTAATTTTTATTAAATTTATTGTGATTCATTATTATTTATTCCAATAAATTTTTTTAAAATGAATTTTATTTTTGTAAATTTATATGTCTGATTCATTGCTTGAAACTGATTCATTATCTGAATCTGATTCTGCATTTGAATTTACATTATTTTTAAAAGTTACACGTGGTTTATTAGGTAAACTATTATTATTGCTATTATTATTATTTTTACCTAAATTTGCCATTTTTCTTTCAAAATTCACTTCATTATTTAATGCCATATTTGGCATAACATTCACTGAACATGTTGGTTTGTATGGTGAATTATTTTGAGTATAATGTTCATGTTGTGCAACTGGTATGTCTTGTGAATTACTTATTGAATATGGATATGGGAAATCATAATTATCTTTTGCTTCTAATTGTGTATTTGTCGAACCATTCCAATATAAATTTACTTGTGAATTTTGATTTGTGTTATAAAATCTGTTAATTGACATTTCTCTATATAATTGTTTTGGTGTTGTTAATAAAGAACTTTTTGGATCTAAAAATTTATTACATAATTTACTGTTATATGTTTTAAATTTAAATACATCAATGTCGTTAACATTTCCACGACGAGTTTTTGATGCTTTCACATTTCTGTTAGATAAAATAGAATCTAAATCAATTATTTCTTGTGCTGGAACTATACCTGCATTTGGAATTGGTATACTATCGCCCCAACCACCAACACTTGGTACTGGTCCATTTAATGATAAACATTGTTGACAATTTTTAACTTGTGTAGGGTCCATCACATATTGTAATGGCATTGTGCTTTGTTGTATATCTTCTTGAATATATTGCTGATCATATCTTAAATTTGTTGATTCGCCATAATTAAATGCAGAATTTGTATTAATGCAATTACGATTTTGCCAATTATTGCGAATTGCATTATTTTTTTCATATTGACAATCATTATTTTCATATGCCATATAATTTTGTGAATTCATATATAATTATGATAATAAAAAATTATTATATTGTCTTATATCACTGTTATATATCGCTGTTATATATCACAATTATATATTGCAAAAAATTATAAACATATACTCATAAATGTATATTCATAAACATATACTCATAAACATATACTCATAACCATATACTCATAAACATATATAAAATATTTGTAAATAATTTATGTTATAAATAAATTATTTGTAAAAAAGATTGTTAATTACTTATTGTTATTAACAATTAATTATTTATTATTAATAATAAATAATTAGTTGTTACCAACTTTACCGTAATTATCAAGTAATGAATATGATTTTACCTGTCTTGTTTGTCCTTCAAATAATGGTTGTTGATTACATGAATTTATAAATGAATACATATTATTATTATTGTTAACATTTAAATTATTATCATATTGTTTAACAGAATTATAATTTGTATTTAATTGTTGTCCATTACATAAACTCATAGAAGGATCGGCATAACCTTTGTCTGTTTGTCTCGGAATATTATTGTAAACAATTGGACATAAACTTGCTGGTAAAATAATTGGCACATTTGGATTAAATGTGCTTGTGTTTGGTTGATTTGGATTATATTTATATGAACTACAATCTGAAAGTGGTCTTGTTATATTTAATAATTCTGATTCAACATTTACTAATTGGGGGTCTTGTTTAAACCATACTTTGTTATCTATACATTTATTACAATTTTCGCCTTTACCAAAATACATTTGATAATAAAATGGATTGACTGATTGTGATATATCTTGTGAATATTTGCAACAGTCATATAATTGTTTATTTGATGCTCCTTGTCCTGCGTAACTCATATAAAAGCAAAAGAAAATATTTTTATTTAAAATTTATTAATTTCGTAAATATTATTGCGATAATATTTGCAATATTATTGTAATATAATTTCGTAATATAATTTCGTAATATAATTTTGTAAATATTTTTATTTAAAATTTATTAATTTTGCGATATAATTTTGTAAATATTTTTTAATAAATAATTATTGTTTATTTATTTATTTTCTTACTAATTTTTATATTATAAATGAGTTTAGATTATAACAGTGTTGAAATATTAATTATAATAATATTATTGATTGCATTAATTTTTGCAATAAAATATGCATATGAAATAACAAGTTTAAATTCAAAAATATTAGCATCTATAAACATAAATAAAACAAAAGAAAATTTTCAAAATGTTTTAAAAAATACATCACAAGAAGGGGAAATATCGCAAATTTTTAGTGAAAAAAATATTTTAAATGAATACGATAAATTAAAAGGACAAGTTGAAAAATTATTTCATGAAAAAAATAAAGATGTTAATTATTCAAAATATGTTGGAAACATTAAAGATAAACACAACACAGTTATTGCTATACCAACAATGTCATTTGACAACAAAATTTTAATAAATGATATAGATGATATAGAAAATTTAATTGATCAATCAAAAAATTTTAAAAATGTTTATAGTGCTGGAGAACATGTTACAAATCATGCAGATTTTAATGTTTTGGTAGATGACATATGTTATGAAAATAATTTAGAATTAAAAAATAACAATCCAAATTGCATGGTTTGCACAGTTAGTGATGATATAAATGATAAAACAAATACAAATATATCATCAGTGTGTATTCATAATGGCGAAAATGGAGAAATAACACATAATAAATGCAAAATGTTATGTAAAATTAAAAATTAACGCAAATAAAAATATTATATAAATACATAATATATATTGTATAAATGTCATATAAAAATTCAGATTTTGACATGGATACAGATTTAATTAATGAATATTCAATAACAACACAAAATATATTAAATGAAAAATTTAAAAACATAGAAACAGTGTTGAGAGTTCAAAAATTCAAATATGACTATTTAAATGATATAACATCAATTGATGTGTTTGATTCGAATTCAAATGATGTTTTATTAAAATATTTAAATATGTGCTATGAAGAATTACATACAATTATATTGTTTTACAAAGAATACATTAATATATTTTTTATTGCATACAGAAATACACATTCATTTATTTCAAATTATGTAAATGAATGTGTTATATATTTTGAAAATATAATTCAATACAAATATACACTTAATTATGAACATATTCTTTGTATAAAAAATAATTGTTGTAAAATTGATAAATTTATAAATTTATTATTTTCAACTAATTTTTATTATTTTGGTGTTTGTTATAATATTGACAAATTAAAACACGTAAATAATTATTTTAAAGTAAATTTTCAGATGGTACCTTTTGATAAATTTGAATTAATTATTTATACATTTAGTGAATTTATGATTTCATTTATAAAAATGTACATAATACAAAATATTGAAAATATATGTAAAACAGTTATTTATTACGACAATTGTAAAATATTAAATTTTGGTGTTCAGTTAAGTAATAGATTTAAAAAATTACATTTACTAACGAGTAATTTATTTAATAACAATAACCAAATTAAAAATTACAGAAAAAATATTTTTTGTCCAATGTTCAGTATTTTTAGCACATGTTTTAAAAATAAAATAATGAATCACAATAATGAAATTGAAGAAATTATTAAAACAATTATACAAATTGATAATTATTTGTCTTATTTTTCAAAAATAAAAAATTATGATGAAAATATCAATAATAATACAAATGTGATCAACAATACAAATGTGATCAATAATACAAATATCAACAATGATATTAATATCAATGAGAATGTATACATAAATAATGACATGGATAATGATATTAACAAATATATAAAATGTATAATTCATTACATAAATA
>Ga0209515_10001998_pt1 | contig 32383 bp, 21 predicted proteins | sample Subgroupgradi54m_FD_187454 | JGI IMG/M metagenome (GOLD analysis project Ga0209515, IMG submission 187454) | Subsurface groundwater microbial communities from S. Glens Falls, New York, USA - GMW60B uncontaminated upgradient, 5.4 m (SPAdes)... ... | reverse complement strand
CCGGAACTGATCGATCCCGCGCCGCGCCAGGGTCTCGCTGCGCAGGATCTTGTACTGCGTTTCGAGGTAAGTGTCCGAGACGGTCTCGAGCGCGAACAGCTCCTGCACCGTCAGGATGTTGGGGTTTTCCTTTTCGATTTCGAGCAAGGCCCGAGCGCGGTAGGTGGGTTTCTGCTTGAGCGTGCCCAGCAGCACGACGGTAAACAGCACGAAGAAGACGGTCAGGATGGTCCAGCGGCGCTTGCGGATCACCCGCCAGTAGGCCAGCAGATCGGGCGACTCGCGCATCTCCACAGTTTCCGGACGCAGCAGCGATGCCGGGCGCACGCGCTCGAGCGTTCCCGGAGCCGGCTCGTAAATCTGAATCTTGTTTTCAGGGTCCACGTTATCTCCGGAAGACCAGAATGCCGGTGAGGGTGGTGATGGCCGCCTCGGCGCCGCGGTAAAACCCGCTGCGCGCGGCGCTGTTGGGCACAAACACAATGTCTTTGGGGCGCAAGATGGGGTCCTCCGCTTTTCCGGAGAGAATCTTCCCCAGGTCCAGGGCGATTTCGATGCGCCTCCCGGTGCGTTCCTCGGTGCGGATGATGCGCGCCTGACCTTTGGCCGAGGTGCGCGTCAAGCCTTCGGCCAGGGCCAGGGCCTGCAAGACGGAGATGTTTTCGTTGCTCTTCAGCAGAAAGCCGCCGGGCTTCTTGACCTCTCCCACGACATAGACAATCCCGGCGCGGGTAACCTTGACGACGTCGCCGGGCAAAACAGGAACGTTCCAGCGCGGGTCGCCCGACTCCAGCAGCTGCTTGAGGTTGATCTCAGTGGCCGCGCTTTCGGCGGGGGTCGCCGGCTCCGCCGAGGTGGTTTCGCCGGCAGAGGTCTCGCCAGTTGCCGGGGCATCGGGAGGCGCGGCAGCTTCCCCCGTTGAGTTGGCCAGGCCTCGCAAGCCGGCCCCGCGCAGCACCAGCACCGTGTCGCCCGCATCCTCGGCCAAGCCTTCGGCCATGGAGAGCAGCTCGACCACGGTCTTTGGCCCGCGCACCTGGAATACCCCGGGCTTTTTCACCGCGCCGAAGACCGACACTGCATGACTCTGCATCTCGTGCACAAACACGCCCACGTGCGGGTCTTTCAAAAACGTGCGGCGCAGCAGCTCTTCGAGCACAGACTCCAGCTCGCGCGGCGTCAGGCCGCCGGCATGCACCCCGCCCAGCAGCGGCAGGGAGATCTCCCCGCCCGCGGAGACACGCTGCGCGCGGTTCAGCTCCGGCGCTTCGAACACGGTGATGTCCAGCAAATCTTCCGGCCCGATGCGATATTCGCCCGGGCGGAGATCGGTGGCCTGCGGCTCGCGCATCCGCCGCAATTGCTCGAGGCGCTGGTTGTACTCCTGCGTGGTCTGGCCTTCGAATGGCCGCTGGCCCTGGGCCTCCGACTGGCTCTGGCTCCAGGCCAGACTCGGCGCCACACTCGATGCGCTCATCGCCGCGAGCAGCGCCAGCGCGGGGCCGACCACTGGCCTCCAGCCGTGCGAGCCGGGCGCCATGTCCTTCATCGTTGCATCTCCCTTCGCCCCAGTTTGTGTCCTCGCCGCGGCATATGCGGCGGCTGTGTTTCCCCGGTGGAGCTATTGGCCGGTAAATTTCGCCCGGCGGCGGGGCGGTACAGCCACACCCCTAGCCTCAGCACAGCGACGCGAGGCTGGGAGCGGTCCGAGAGATCGGGACTTGGCCGGGGCCTACGCCTGCGGTAGGGCCCCTCGCCGCCTGGTTCAGTCCCCGGCCGTCCCGCAGTTACGGGCAACTGATCCGGTTCTGCGAAACCACCACGCAGCTTTGCGGTTGCGGACGGGTCACCGCCTGAACGCCCAGTGCCAGGCCGGTGAAGCCCGCGAGCGCGCTGGTCACCAGCACAACAGTCCACAGCGGGCTCAGCCCCCCGGGTCCGGTGGAGCCTTGCGCCACGGTGGCCTCCAGGGTGGTGCCTTCCTTGACTTCCACGGTACGGTCCGCCGCGGTGACCACGGCCGTGCCCTTGCGCGCCATCACTTTCAGGCTACGGCCATGGATGGCCACTTCATAGGCCCCGGCAGTCGAGCCGGCCGTTTGGATGCGCACGCCGTTGGCCTCGATCACCACCGGTTCGGCGGCGCGGCTTACCACCGCCAGCGCGCCGCGCTCGAGCGACACGGTGACCCGGTGGCCATCGCGCTGCACTCGCGCTGCGCTCAGCGCCGGCAGGAAAACCTGATTGCCCCCGGGCAGCGTCAGACCGAGCGCCGTATCCTTCTGCGTACTGATCCGGTCGCCGGCAAATACGGTGGTCTCCGCCGGCACCGGCGCGCCATTCACTTCCGCCGTGCCTTTGGTACTGAGCTTGCCCACTACCGCGGGGGACCCCGCCGGAGCTACCGGCGCGTACACCAGCAGCAATGCCAGCAAGCTCGCAACAGCTGTTCTCCATTCCATGGGTTTCCTCCTCAGAGAATCGTCATGACCCGCAATTGATGTGTTTGGTTGAAATTGCGCCTCGCAGAAAACGGGTTCGCTGGAACCCCGCGGAAGGGGAGGAAACGTGCCTTCGGGCGCCAGGGAACCCTGCTGCCAGCTGCACCCGGATATTCCACACCACTCTTGGAACACTTCCCCACAGGCTTTCCCGAATCGCTCGACAGTCCCCCCTGCATTCCAGAAATGGAACTGTTTTCGGGCGATTCCCTGGTGTCTATTGCAAGCGCCGTGCCATCGGTTTCACGCAGTGGCCACGGGCTGGCCTCCCGCATGCTCCACTCGGTTGTGTGGTATTCAAGCTTCAGGTATCTTCGTCTGGCCGTGGTTGATATTCATTGTCACATCCTTCCGGGGCTCGATGACGGCGCGGAATCGCTCGAGGAGGCTCTGCAGATGGCTGAGATGGCCATCGCCGAGGGAATTACTCATCTTGTAGCCACGCCGCATGCCAGCGCCGAGTACCCCTTTACTCCCGAATTGGTACAGCAGCGCCGCGATGAAATTCAGCGCTCCCTGGGCGACCGCCTGAGGCTGGCCACCGGCTGCGACTTCCACCTGAGCTTCGAGAACCTGCAAGACCTGCGTCGCGCTCCAGCCAAATACACCATTAACCAGAAGAGCTATCTGCTGGTGGAATTCGCCGAGTTCGCCATCCCGCCGAGCATCGACGACACGCTGTACCAGCTTCAGCTGGCGCGCCTTTCTCCCATCATCACCCATCCGGAGCGCAACGGGCTGATCCGCGCGCAGCCCGAGCGGCTGCACCGCTGGATCCACCAGGGGTGTTGCGTGCAGGTGACCGCGCAATCGTTGCTCGGCCGGTTTGGGCAGGGCACCCAACGCCTGGTGGAGCAGTGGCTGGACGAGGACTGCATCCACTTCTTCGCCAGCGATGCGCACAACCTGAGCTCTCGCCCGCCGCGCCTGCGCGCCGCCTACGAAGTGGTGGCCAAGCGCCGCGGGGAAGCCGTGGCGCAGGCGCTTTTCCGCGACAACCCTCTGGCGGCGTTCGAGGGCCGCCCGCTGCCGTACCTCCCCGAGCCGCCGGAAAGCGACTCTCCGGGCGCGCGCCACCCCCGGCGCAAGCGGTTCATCTTCTTCTAAGCAGCTTTCCCTCTAGCCCGGCAATGCAGTGGCCGGCGTCGCCGGCAGACGAGGAACGCCTTCGCTCAGAGGATTTCGAGCAGGGTTGCCCGGAGGTGTTGCTGCTGCGCCGGGTCGAGCTTGGCGCCGTGCGCGGTCAGGTAAAAGACGTCAATCACCTTCTGGCCCTCGGTGTCGATGAGCGCGACCTCGATGCTGCCGCCCATCTCGGCAATCGCCGAGCTCACCTGGTAGAGCAGCCCCGGGCGGTCCTGGGTGATCAGCTCGAGCAGCGTGCTGTGCGAGGAGCTGCAGTCGTCGAAGCGTACTTGTGTGGCGATCTTGACCTTGGCGCTGGGCGACGCGCCGGGGTGGAGTCGCCCACTCAGCAGCGTTTCGAGATTCGCCTGCCCGGTCAAGACCTCCACCAAGTTTTTCTCGAAGCGTTTGACCTCGGCAGGGTTCAGCTCCAGGGTGCGGAAGGGGTCCACGAAGCGAAACGTGTCCAGGACGATCCCGGCGCGGTTGGCAAACGTCTCGGCCTTCAGGATATTCATGCCCCAGGCGGTCAGCGCTCCGGTGAGCAGGGCGAAGTGGGCGGGGCGCCCGGTGGTGAGGACAGTCAGCTCGTAATCGTGCGGGCCGGGCCGCAGGCTCAAGGGCGCCGGAGTCTTCCCTAGCCGGCGGGCCATCTGCAAGTGCCCGGCAATCTCTTCCGGAGTGCGCGTGAACAGGTAGCGCCGGGGAAAGCCTTCGAGATAGGCCTGCAACTTTTCGAGTGTGGGGGGCTTGGGAAGATGTTCGCGGATGTGTTCCACCTGAGCCCGCTCGGCTCCGGCGGCATGGAAGCGATCTTCGTCCAGATTCCGCGTCAGGGCATTGCAGGTCGCGGCGTAGAGCTGCCAGAGCATTTCCGCCTTCCACGGCGTGAGGGCTTCGGGACTGACCGCGCGGATGTCGGCGTAGGTAAACAGGCAAAGCATTTTCAGCCGCTCGATGGTGCCCAGGGTCTCGGCGAAGCTGCGCACGGTCTGCGGCTCGAAGATGTCGCGGCGCAGCAACGTGGCGGACATCAGCAGGTGGCGGGAAATCAGAAAGCGGACCTCTTCGCGGTCGGCGGGGGGGATGGCCAAACGCGCCAGGATGGGCTCCACCGCCTGCAAGCTTCCCTCCAGGTGATCCGGCACGTCCATGCCCTTGCCCACATCGTGGAACAACAGCGCGAAGAAGAGCAGTTCGGGGCGCTCGAGCCCGGCGAAAATCTCGGCAAACCGGCGCTCCGCGTCGCTCTGCGGCGCGCGCAGGCGGTGCAGGTTTTCGATGGTCAGGAAGGAATGCTCGTCCACGGTGTAGCGATGGTAGAAGTCCCGGATGACTAGCGAATCGATGGCGCGGAATTCCGGGAACAGGCGCACGAGCAGGCCCAGCCGGTGCATGGCCCGCAAGGCCTCGGCCGCCGCGGGCAGGATGAGGATCTGGCGCAGGCGCGGCCAGAGTTGCGCGCCGGCCGCCAGGTCAGTCACCTCCGACAGCGCCTGCTCCACCGAGCGCTCCGCTGCGGCGCTCAGCCCGAGCGCGTGCCGCGCCTGAAACTCGAAAAGGGCGAGGAGCACTTGCGGTTCTGCGACCGCCGCGGGCTGGCGCAGAACGATGCGGCCGCGGGCCACGGAGAAATCGGCATTGGAGAGGCGCGATCTCCAATCCAGGAACTGGTCGTAGAGCGACGCCCGCGCCGCGGAGGCCTCCTCGAGCAACTGCGCGGCGCGGTGGTGGATGGCCCCGGCACAGCGGAAGTAGGCGCGCATCCACTCCTCGGCGGGGACGGACTCGCCCCGGCGGCCGCCGATTCCCTCGGCGGCTGCGTCGGCCTGAAATTCGTAAGTCAACCGGTTGAAGTCGCGCTGCTGGCGATAGTGCAGGAAGCAGCGCGCCGCGGCGAGAAACTCGAACGCCCGGCCGCACTGCTCCGCGAGCGTCGCCGGCCAGAGCCCTTCGGGGGTAATCCAGTGGCGTTGCTGCTCCAGCTCGGCAAGCAGCTCGAGCCATCCGGCGAGCTGGTAGTCCCGCAGGCCGCCGGGAGCTTCTTTCAGGTTGGGCTCGAGTTCAAAGATCGTGTGGCCGTGTTTGGCGTGTCGCTCACGGGTCAGTTGCACGAGGTTGCCGATGATTTCCTGCCGTTCGCGGGCGATGAGCTTCGGGATCACCCGCTCGCGCAGCCGGGCCGCCAGCGCCGCGTCGCCGGCCAGGTAGCGGCTGTCGAGCAGCGAGATGGAAAACTCCAGGTTGTCGCGGTCCAGCTCGTCGCATTCCTCGAGCGTGCGCGAAGCGGCGCTGACCCGCAGCGAGAGGTCCCACAGCGCTCGGGAAATTCCGGCCACGGCTTCGCGGCGAGACTCTTCCGCGCCGCGGTCGGCGGAGAGAAACAGGATGTCCACGTCGGAGTGGGGGAACAGCGCGCGGCGGCCATAGCCGCCCAGGGCCACGAGGCCAAATCCCTCCGCTGCACGGCGCTCCGCGGGGAACCAGTGGCTGTAGAGCTTGCCGACGACAGCATCCACCAGCGCCGAGCGCTCCACCACCGCGGCGCGCCCGTCGCCGCCGGACTCGAATTTCCGGCGGATCTTCGCGCTTTCGGCCAGATAGAACTCTCGCAGGGAGGTGTCCGGAGGGGCAGACGACTTCAGCGGCGGTTCCAGGTGCAGCGCTCCTGATGGCGAGGCCGGGGAGAAAAGCTGTCGGCGCCGGACACCATGGGGAAGCAGGGCCGCGCTGCGGCAGCGCGCCGCGGCGGCCTACAGCGCGTTATCTCCACGATCCTCGTTGCGGATGCGAATGGCTTCGTCCACGTTGGATAGAAAAACCTTGCCGTCGCCGATCTTGCCGGTCTTGGCCGCCTTCAAAATCGTTTGCACCGCGGAGTCCACCAGGTGGTCCGGCAAGACCATTTCAATTTTGATTTTGGGCAGCAAATCCACAGTGTACTCGCGGCCGCGGTACACCTCGGTGTGTCCTTTTTGACGGCCGTGGCCGCGCACGTCGGTTACCGTCATGCCCTCCACGCCGATCTCCGCCAGAGCGGTCTTGACCAGCTCGAACCGCGAGGGCTGAATGATCGCTTCCACTTTTTTCATGGCCGGTCTGCCCCGGCGGGAGCCGCTCGCTCGCCGCGCCGGAGTTACGCCTCCAAGTTATACCCTTCTTCGCCGTGCTGCGACACATCCAGGCCCTGGATCTCCGCCTCTTCGGGCACGCGCAGTCCGATCGCCAGATCCACCACCTTGAGGATGATCAGCGTGCCCACCGCCGACAGGACCCAGGCTACGGTGACGCCGAGGAACTGGTTCCATACCTGGCGCGCGTTGCCGTCCAACAGCCCCACGGCGACAGCGTGGCCCTGGGCGTCCTTGAAAATGGGATTGATGGCCTGGGTGGCGAAGACCCCGGTGAGCAGCGCGCCAATCGTGCCGCCGGCGCCGTGCACGCCGAAAGCGTCGAGCGAATCGTCATACCCGAACCGCGCCTTCACCCGGGCCACCATCCAGTAACACAGCAGGCCCGCTACCAGCCCGATGGTCAGGGCCGACATCGGTCCGACAAAGCCGGAGGCCGGAGTGATGGCCACCAGTCCCGCCACCGCGCCGGAGATGGCCCCCAGGGCGCTGGGCTTGCCGTTGCGCAGCCATTCCGCGGCGCTCCAGCCGAGCGCGCCGGCGGCGGCGCTGAAGTGCGTGGCTACAAACGCGCTGGTGGCCAGGCTCCCGGCGGTCAGCGCGCTCCCGGCGTTGAAGCCGAACCACCCCACCCACAGCAGGCAAGCCCCCGCAAAGCTCAGCACCACGCTGTGCGGCGGCATGGGCGCTCTGGGGTAGCCCAGGCGCTTGCCCAGGTAGAGCGCGCACACCAGCGCGGAAACGCCGGAGGTGATGTGCACCACCGTCCCTCCGGCAAAGTCCAGCGTGGGCACGCGCCCGCCGAGCGTGGCGTTGAGCAGGCCGCCCTTGCCCCACACCATGTGTGCCATGGGGTCGTAGACCAGAAACGACCACAGCGCCATGAACGCCACCATGGCGCTGAACTTCATGCGTTCGGCAAACGCTCCGGTGATCAGCGCCGGAGTGATGATGGCGAACATCAGTTGGAAAACCATGAAGGTTTGCTGGGGAATGCTGGCGGCGTAATCGGCGTCCGGCAGCGGCCCCACTCCGCGCAGGGCGGCATATCCCGGCCCACCGAGGAAGGGATTCCCGGCATGGAAGCAGAGGCTGTAGCCGACCAGCGCCCACAACACGGTGATCAGCACCATCAGCGCGAAACTCTGCATCATCGTGGCCAGCACGTTTTTCTTGCGCACCAGGCCGCCGTAGAACAGCGCCAGGCCGGGCCCGGTCATCAGCAGCACCAGCGCCGAGCTGACCAGCATCCAGGCGTTGTCGCCGGAGCTGCGCGCCTCGGCGATCTGCTGCTCGAGTTGGGCGATTCGGTCCGCCGGGGGCGGGGAGGAGACCGCGGCGGGCGGCGCAGGAGAGGCCCCTTGCGGCCCGCCGGTTTGGGCGTGCACCGGGAGGACGAAGCAGCAGAGAGAGCCGAGAAGCCCGGCGAGAAAACAAAACGCCCCGCTTCGTCGCCAACTCATCAGGCTTGGGCCTCGGATCTAGCCAAACAGCGAATGGGGAAAAATCGGTCAGGAAAGTATACCCAAGGCACCTCTGGTGTGCCAGCCAAAACCCCGACGCGGAGGATGGCCGAAGAAAGAGGTTGAAGAGGCAAACGGTGTCAAACGCGTTTGCTCAGCCGTCTTCGCGAAAGGCGAAGCCAGAAGGGCTCTGCGGAGCCGGCTCCGGCGAGTCAAATCTATAGCGTTTGGGGGCAAGCGGGCTTACGGCGGGAGCCCGATGCGGCGCAGCAGGTCTTGGAAGCGCGGGTCGGAGCGGAGAAGATCAAAACCGGGACCCACTTTGAGGTTCAGAAGCAAGCCCGAGTGTTGCTGGTACGCTTTTTCCAGCCACTGGAAGGCATGGTCTTTATCTGCGAGGCGCATATACCACTGGGCGATCCACCCGGGGTCAACATACTTCCGCTTGGCGCGCTCCTCTAGGATTCCAACCGTCCTATGAAGTGCACCCCGATAGTCACCGGTGGCAGCGTATTTCTCCCATACGGCCGCGAGTTCCTTTTCTCCGTCGAGTGCGAGGACCTTTTGCCACTCCGACATGGCTTCCTGATATCTTCCGGTTAGCCCGTAGACCGCAGCCAATTCCTCATGCACCGAGGCGAAGTTGGGGTCCATTTCGACTACGCTGCGCCACTGCGCAATGGCCTCGTCATAGCGACGACTAAGGTAGAAGCAGGCGCCCAAGTTCCTGTTGATCGGCAGCGAGAGGGGATCGACTTCTCGCGCCTTTTTGATTTCCGCCATGGCCTCTTCCAACCGGCCCATTTCGGAGAGGAAAAGCGAGTACCACAAATGCGCGAGCGAATAATTCGGGTTCAGCTCGATGGCTCGCTTGTATTCTTTCTCCGCGGCGGAGAAATCCCAGTCAAATTCTTCTTTGATACTTGCAAGTGAGGTGTGTGCTTCGGCGAGAGTGTCGTCAATTTCAAGCGCTTTTAGCGCTGCGGCCCTGGCCTTTGGAAAAGCCTCAATGCCTGGCATCCCTCCCTGATTCTCCAAAACGATGTAGCCATCGGCTAAGCCCGCGTAACCTTGGGCGTAGCTCGGGTCTCTTTCAATAGCCTGGTTGAAATACTCGATGGCTTTCTTCACTCCTTCTTCGGTCCGCCGGTTCCAATAAAAGCGGCCCTTCAGGTAAAGCTGATAGGCCTCCGTATTTTCGGTGGCCCGCTTCACCAGCTGCTTTTGCTCTTCGCCCGTCAACCGCAACCGCAATTTATCGGAGATCTCACGGGAGATGTCGTCCTGCACGGCTAGCAGGTCGGCGAGCTTGCGGTTGTACTGCTCGCCCCAGAGTTGCTGGTCCTCGCGCGCATCCACCAGTTCGGCGCTGATCGACAGGTTGTCGGCGCGCTGCGTGATGCGGCCCGTCAGCACCGCGCGGACACCCAGCTCGCGCGCCGCCGTTCGCAGATCGACTGCCCGGCCCTTGTACCGAAACGCCGAGCTGCGCGAAATTACTTTCAGTTTGGGCAGGCGCGAGAGGTTGTTGATGATGCTTTCGCTGATGCCGTCGCTCAGGTACTCGGTGTTCGGGTCCGCGCTCACGTTGACAAAGGGCAACACAGCTACCGAATCAATCGCTTGCCCGCGACCCCGCAGCAAGTACCCGCCAGCTGCCAGCAGCGCGGCCAGCGCGACGCCGGCAATCCCCACAGCCATCTTGCTGCGCCACCACGCCCGGGCCTGCGCCGCCGGAGCGACCCCGCTCAGCGCGCCCACCCGGGTGGAATCGGTGTCGCGTTTCAGGCGTTGCAGGTCGCTGCGGAGCTCGGCGGCGCTCTGGTAGCGCAGCTTGCGATCTTTCTCCAGCACCTTGTTGATGATGCGTTCCAGTTCCGCCGGGACGTTGGCGTTCAGCCGCACCGGTGCGGTTGGGGCGCGGTGGAGAATGGCGTCGAAGACGACTGCCGAGGTGGTGCCCGTAAACGCCTGCCGGCCGGTGGCCATTTCGTAAAGCACCGCGCCTAGCGAGAACAGATCGGTGCGCGCGTCGAGCTCTTCGCCCCGCGCCTGCTCAGGAGACATGTAGGCCACGGTGCCCAGCGCTGTCCCCGGGCTGGTCAGATGCTCTTCGGCCGTAGCGAGGGTGGGTAGAGCCGAGACTCCCACGGCTTCCCCGACTCGCTGCCGCTCCGGCGAAAGCTTGGCCAAGCCGAAGTCCAAAACCTTGGCGTGCCCGCGCTTGGTGATGAAAATATTCGCCGGCTTAATATCCCGGTGAATGATCCTTTCCGCGTGGGCTGCGTCGAGCGCATCGGCGATTTGCATCCCCAACTCCAGCACCTGCTCGGTCTCCAGCAGTTTGTCGGCGATGCGATGCTTCAGTGTCTGGCCGTCGAGAAACTCCATGGCGATAAACTGCTGGCCCTGGTATTCGTCAATCTCATGAATGGTACAAATGTGGGGATGGTTCAGGGCCGAAGCGGCGCGGGCTTCGCGTTGGAATCGTTCGAGCGCCTGGGGGTTCTTGGAAAGTTCATCGGGAAGGAATTTAAGCGCCACGAAGCGGCCGAGCTTGGTGCCCTCGGCCTAATAGACGACACCCATGCCGCCGCCACCGAGCTTTTCCAGGATGCGGTAATGGGAGATCGTGTTGCCGATCATCGGGGCACGGTGGACTCTGCGGCGCCCATCTTAGGCAGCCTTTGCAGGCAAGTCAACGCGCGTGCCAAAAGGGTTCCCTTTTGGCCTGGAACTGCGCAAAACCGCAAGGTTCGGCGCGGACGGGCTTACGCCGGGAGGCTGTCGCGGCGCACCGCGCCTTGGAGACAGCGGTTGGAGTTCAGCGCCCGTCTATGCACAACGAAAAAACTCCCGAGAATTGCTGCATGGCTAATTCTCGCCGGGCTTCTTTTGCACAACCTGCACCTTTACGGCGATGCCCCAGCTCTTCGCAGGGTCCATATCGACGAGAGTCAGGCTCTCAGCCGTGCCGGCCGGCCCCGGTTTGGGCGGGTCCGTAAGGCTTGCGGCCGCGAACCACGGCCAATTTCGGGCGGGGTCCACCCCAAAGGTGTTCCTGGCGGGATTGAAGTGCAACCAATCGACAATCTTCTTATTCTCGACGTACTTGATCCGATAGCTTAACGCGCCCTCGGGCACCGTCCAGGACAGCACCATTTTGCCTCTGCCGTCCGCCTGGATCTGTACCGGCACGTCCACGAGCTTGGGTCGGCTGTCCGAATGCAACACCTTGTAAACGACCGCGGCGGCGCTGTAGCTCGAAGCCAAGGGCCAATCGCGACCATAGCGCTTGGTGAAGCTCCTCAGCAGGACCTCGAACTTGTTCTTCCAGCCTATGTCCCCGGTGTATTCGTGGACGATGAAAAACGGAAACAGGACGGTTCCCAGCGAGGAAGGGGCAAAGTCGGGGTTGGCGGTTTGATTGTTCGGAAAGTCCAGGAAGATCGTATAGCGGAATCCCGAGCTATCCAGCTCGCCCGTGTCAACAAACATTTCATTCAGCGCCCACTGCCCGGCGGCGTAGGCGAGGTCCAAGAGATCATTGTATCGAGGCCAGCCTGGCCCACGCACCTGCGCATACTCCCAAATCCCCTCGATCAGGATGGAGTGTTGCAGCACCTGGGCAATGCGGACCTCGCGCCCGCGGACCGCGACGGTCTCGCAACAGCCGCGGTGCACACCGCGGGTGCGACTAAATCCATCCGGAGCGGTGCCAAAACCTGACACCTTGAGCTCCGGGAACACCTCTTGCTTAAGGACGGTATCTCCTATCAGAAGCACCTTGTCGGCATCGGCGTCCCGAATGGAGCTCAGAAAGGTGTAGAGCCGGGCGAAGCCCATCAAAGCCAGCCCGACCGCACGGCTCGACGGCAGGGAGTCGGTGTTGAGCTTGACCTGCCAGTTCAGGAATCGGTCTTTCACTCCGTCCAGCAACGCGTCACGAATGTTTTCATCTCCGGTCAGGAAGTAGTAGTCCGTCATGCCATACCAATGCGCGTGGTTTTGATCGATCCAAGGCCGATGTGCCATTCGTTGGTTGAACGAGCCAAACGCGGGAAACCCCCAGGGATCGAGTTCCTCAGGGCGGTGGCGGCGCCATTCGAATCCATCGGAGCGCGGGAAAGCCTGATCGGCCACAAACCGGTAGAAGTTCCCCGCAGTGAGGTAGCGTCCGGTGAAACCGCGATTCAGCCATTGCAGCAGGTAAGCCCAGCGGAACTCGCTCTGGTTATCCTCACCGCCCTGGGGCCAGTCATAGTATCGGAAGACAAATGGTTTCAGATCGGCGATGCAACAGCCCACGCCAAGGGATTTGTAGTAGCCGTCTTCCTCTTCGGGGTCCAATAGCTCGTAGGGAAATACCTTCGACTGGTTATAGTGCTGAATGGGCGCTCGCGCGATCAGATAATGCTGCAGCTTTCGAAACTCCTCGCTGGGTCTCTCCATCGGCCGGTCATGGAAGTAGAACCACAGGTCGTGGGTGCTGTATTGTGGCCAGGCTTGATAGTAGGGTTTGGAGTTGAACTTGGGCCAGATGCCGATGCGGATGTCGGTCCCCCCCGCCCTGAACTCGAGTGACTTTGGCCAATAGGCCGACAATTCTTGAACTCCGATGAGCACGCCTGCTCCGGTCTGGTCCCGAAGATCCGCCCAGCCTTCGGGAAATTGCTGACTCGTTCCGGTCGCCAGCGTTTGAGAACCCTGAACGACCTGGTAGCCTGCCTGGTCGTAAACCCAGCCCGTGCGGCTGGAGGGCGCTCCGGTTCTCCCGATGTATGACCTCACACCTTCATCCCCGTGCCGCCCTGCGTACGGGTGCCCCCGTTCTCGCAACCAATGGGAGTGCTCCATGTTCTCGGAGTAGGCCTGGTAGAGGTAGACGTCTTCCCTTCCGGAAAACGTCCCGGTGGCGGCAGCGGAGTGAGTCCCGATGGAAAAGCTCCTTTTCGCACCGAGTGTCGCGGTAATCTGCGCTTCGTAAGAGGCAAAACCTTTGTAGGCCGAGTTGAAGCCCGACGTGCTCTCATCTGCATTCCGAAGAATGGAAGTCGCTTTGACGTAGGACTTCCCTTTGTAAAACGTCATGCGGACCGTAAAGCGCATGTAAACGTGGCCTGCAACATCCTTATGGGCACCCGTCGCCTTGACCACGGCCTTGACGGGCCCGTTCTCTTCAATCACGACCTGGGAAGCAGCGTCGTTACTGGAAGAATAGACAGTCTTGCAGGCAGGGCAGATCGTGTCACCGGGAACAGGCCCAACAAGCACCAGGCCTTTGCTGGTGCCGGGACTGACGAGTGTCTTGCCGTGAACCACGACGCGCTCGAACAAATTGAAGCGAGCCTTCCTGATCGTGAACTGCGCTGGGCCCGTATCCACGATGATTTGCCCCGGGTTCCCTCTGGCCAGGTCCGTGCCTCCGAAGTTGCCATGTCCCGAGGTAAGCACGATCCCCGTGCTTTTCGCGTTGGGACTCAGGTCCGCCAAGGTGTCAATCAAGACCCACTTGAGATTGCCGTTCGGCCACCAGCCTAGAATCCGAAACTGGCCGGCTGCAGGGCCGACAAGGCCAAGCTGCGAAACACTTCGGACGCCCGCGGAATTGGGAAGCGGAATGCCCACTGTGACCGGATCCTGAGTCCGCGCCGTTCCCGCGATTCCGGGATAAATTGTCTCCTGAACTGTAAGCGGAACTTCGATCTGTCCGAACACGGGTGTCAAATAGCCGGAGCCGCCCAAGAGCAGAAGAACGACTAGCCAGCGGCCCGACGAAAGACTTTTCTTAGAGCAGGCCTCCCGGGCCGCAAACGAGCAGGGCCGGCGCCAGCGACGGGCGGTGAAATTAAGCCGAAGTGTGCTAGGAAACCTTCTAGGCTCAGGCCAGCGGGAGTTCATAAGTCTAATTTTGTCCTGAAGGCTCTGCTGTCCGGTACAAGCCCATCCCTACCTGCAGCGCGACGCTACGGAGCAAGCAAGCCTTTTCGCAGCCATCTCCGGCAGCGCCTGGAGCCGCGTTAGCGCGATCCAGGCCAGTCCACACGAGTACTCCAACGAGCAAGGCTCCGCCTCTCGTTCATGCCCCTTGTGGGAACAATCTGCGGCTGCGGCAATTACGGCTCACGCTACGCCAGACTTCGGCGCGTGTCAATGAAGAGACGTCAAGAACTCCTGTCTCTTTCAGCGCGCTTGGAATCCGCAGCCTGCTTGGTTAAAACCGCGGGAGGGCAGTGGATTATTTCAGCTTGGCGTATTCGGCCCGGGCCTGGGCCACGAGCGGCAGGTCTGGGTCGGCGTCTTTCGTGAGCGCGAAGAAATCCTGGTAGGCCGTGCGTGCCTCGGGCGGTTTGCTGGCGGCAGCGTAGGCCCGCCCCAGGCCGAAATGCGCCAACGTGAGCAAGGGATCGAGCGGAGAGGTCATGCGCAGCTTCAGCATCTGCTCAAACTGCTCGGCCGCTTCGCGACCTTTGCCGGCCTTCAGGTAGGCTTCCCCGCGGGTATAGGCCAGTGCGAGCCGCGCATGTTCGAACTGCTGCCGGCCGTACGGGCGGGCGGATTCGAGCGTACGAATGGCCTGGTCGGGCTGCCCGCGATGGAGTTCGGCCATTCCCCGAGCCATGGGAAGGTCCATTGTTTGCAGGACGGTATCGGCGGGCCGGCGCTTGGCGAGTTCCTGGAGCAGCGCCTCGGCCTTGCTGTGGGCGCCGGCAAGCGACAACGCCCGAGCTGCGGAAACTACGATGGACGTGCTGCGGGAAACGCCGAGCGCGGCGGTGGCATCCGCCTCGGCCTGGTGGTTCTGGCCCCACTCCGCTTCGGCCACAGCCAGACGCGCGAGAGTCCCCGCCTCGGCGTCTTTCCGCTTCGATTGGCGGGCCAGTTGGATGGCTCGTTGGGACAGTTCGCGGGCCCGGCGCAACTGGCCGCGGGACGCCACGAAGTCAATCTCCGCGCCGAGCCTGTTGAGTTCTGGCTCAGGCCTGCCCCGGGCCCATTCGATCTGCTGCTTGATCGTCTCCTGATCGCCTTCTGTCAGGGCAATCAGATAAAGCTCGCGGCGAATCCCGACGCCGTCAATGCCCTTAGCGATGGCTTCTTTGAGCACCTTCTTCGCTTCTTCGAGGCGGCCCAGGTGCCGATAGGAACTTGCCGACGAGATATACGCAAAAAAACTGTCCGGCCTAAGACGCAAATCCTCGAGCCCGCGCTCCAGGGCTTTCTCAAACTGCCCCGCAAGGACGTACAAGCCGCTCAGGTTGCTGAGCGAGGTGTGGTCGCGCGGGTAGGTCTGCCGGTAAAGCTCCCAGGTCTGGATGGCTTTGTCGATGTCGCCGATGTCCTCGTAGTAGTGCCCTTCGATATACAGCCGTTCGCGCTCGCTGGCGCGATTGCGCAGCTCGAAGGCCTTGGCGCGGTAGCGGTCGCGCGGCTCTTCTTCCAACTGGTTGGCATACACCTGGGAGAGCCGCCCGTACGCCAACGCAAAATTGGGGTCGCGTTCGATGGCGCGCTGGAAGAAGTGGACGGATCCCTCCTCGTTGCCTTTATCCCTCGCGGCCTCGCCGAGGGTAAACGCCTGGAGCCCTTCGAGCGACGACGTGGTGGCCTGTTCGAGCGGTGTGTCGAATTTGTGAATCGTGCCCAGCGACTCGCCCAGTCGCTCGCGCAGGCGCGTCGCCGCCTGGCCGAGCGCCGCGATGACCCGCTCCTTCCCCTCCGCTTCCACCTGCTCGCGGGCAAGCGAGTCGCCGCTCGAGCAATTCAGCGCGTCGAGACTCAGGACGTAGTGACTGCCGAGCGGCGCAATCGAGCCTGCCAGCAGCGCCTTGATCCCTTCGCGCTGGCACAGCTCACGCGCCACGTTGCCCACCACGCGCTCATCGGGCGAGCGGCCCATATAGCGCAGCGTCTGCCGGACGCGCGCCTCGGGGAGGATATTCAGGAAAGGCGACTGTTCCAGGTTTACCGCCAGCGCCTGCTTCAGCGCGCCGTCGAACACCGGATCGCCCGTGGTATTGACGAAATCGGAGAGGAGTACGAAATCGCGCTCCGTGAGCGCCTGCGCCCGCCGCCCATGGAAGAAAAACCAACCGCCCAGGGCAAGCGCAATCGCCGCGGCCGCGGCGGGAAGGATCAGCTTCCAGCGGCGCGCCTGCGTCGGCGCCGCCGCAGCCACCGGCGTTGCGGCCGCACTGGGCTGCGCGGGTGTGGGAGTAATCGTGGCGGCCAGCGGCACCGTCTGCGGAGGAGCCGGCGCAGCCGCCTGCGCGCCACTTGCCGGACTTACCGCGCGCAGCGCCGCCGAGCGGCCCGAATCGGTATCGCGCTTCAGCCGCTGCAAGTCGGCGCGGAAGTCCGCCGCCGATTGGTAGCGCATCCGCCGGTCTTTTTCCAGCGCCTTATGGACGATGCGCTCGAGTTCCGGCGGCAGCTCGGGGTTCAGGTGCACGGGCGAAACCGGCGCCTTGTGCAGGATCGCGTCGAAGATCGCTGCCGAAGTATCTCCGGTGAACGGCAGCCGGCCGGTGGCCATTTCGTAGAGCGCCACGCCGAAGCTGAACAGGTCCGAGCGCGCGTCAAGCTCTTTGCCGAGCGCCTGCTCGGGCGACATGTAGGCCACCGTGCCGAGCGTGGTGCCGGGGCTGGTCAGGTGATCTTCGGCGGTGGCCAGCGTCGGTGCCGCCGAAGTGCTCTCCGATTCTGCGCGGGCAGGTGCCAGCTTGGCCAAGCCGAAGTCGAGAATTTTCGCGTGCTCGCGGCGGGTGACGAAGATGTTTGCCGGCTTGATGTCGCGGTGAATGATCCCCGCCGAGTGCGCGGCGTCAAGCGCATCGGTGATCTGCACGGCCAGGTCGAGGACCTCCTCGAGCTCCATCGGTCGGCCGCCGATGCGGCGCTTGAGCGTCTTGCCGTCCAGGAACTCCATCACGATGAAATACTTTCCCTCATGCTCGCCGATCTCGTAGATCGTGCAGATATTGGGATGGTTCAGCGCGGACGCGGAGCGGGCTTCACGTTTGAACCGTTCCACCGCTTGCGGGTCCTTGGAAAGCTCCTCCGGCAAGACCTTCAGGGCCACGGGACGCCCGAGATTGGTATCCTCGGCTTTGTAGACCACGCCCATGCCGCCGCCGCCCAGCTTCTCCAGTATGCGATAGTGCGAGATCACCTGGCCGAGCATGATAGTGAACCTGCCTGGCGGCCATCTTAGGGTGCGCCCGGAGTCAAGTCAACGAGCGCCGGGCGGGTCTCGCTCCGTTCCAGCGCGCGAGCGGTTTTCCGGCGTGGCGCAGCCCTTCTTTTCCACACCACCGCGCCTCCGGCCGGCTTGAACTGGCCCAGAAGACTCTTTCAACAGGCTTTCCCAATTCCGAGGCGTATGCATGTGGTAGAAGGGGTTCCCAAGAACGTCCTTGACACTGTTACCATATATGGTAGCGTATGGCTGACGGAAAATGGCCAGCCCGGGACCAGTTTGTTGTCTATTCGGGGCGGACTTACGTTGTCGAGTTCTACTACACGAAAGACGCGCAGGTTCCAGCCGGAGCATTCTACGGCTCGCGGTCTGAGGAGGAACGCCGTCGATTCTTGCACATCGTTGAGTACTTAGCGGAGCTGCCTCGTGGGCGTCCACTTCCACGTGCCATGTTCAACCTAGAAGATGCGGAGACAAAAATATTCGCCATCAAGCCCTTTCAGGGACGCTATCTCGGGTTTTTCACGGCGAACAAGAAGTTCGTTATCTGCGAGGCTTATGTGAAGCAGACGCAGAAACCTGGGCGGCGCGAAAGAAATCTTTTAAAGAGTGCCATCGCCAGGAAAAAGGACTACGTGAACCGCACTCAAGGAGGAACCTACTATGAAAAAGCGCAAGAAGAATAAGGTTGGTTCCCTCTTTGAGCGTGAAATGGCAAGGCGCAGGTTCCGCAAGGCGTATGAGGCAGAGCGCGAAGCCTTCGATCTCGAGGTTCAGATTCTTGGAGCAATGGAAAGAGGCGAAATCACGCTTGCTGAGTTGGCGCGAATGATGAACGTGCCGAGAAGCAATATTTCGCGAGACTTGTCCCAGGGCAGAATCAATCGAGCCACGCTGCCAAGAATCATCGAAATGGCCAACGCCGTAGGGGCCGACTTTATTCCGCTCATTTTGCCGCGCGATCCGGATAGTCGTCGCGGGGTTCTTCACAAACTGGAAGAGCTTTTTGCCTAGGCCAGAAGGACAGCGGCCATCTTCGCCAGGACGGAAGTCAAAGGCTACCGCGATTCCGCGGTGTCTCCGTCCGTGCGTCCCATAGGGCAACCGTGCGAGTTCTGCCGAATCAGGTTAGCGATTCATGTCTGCGGTGGCCGTGCCCAGACCGGCGTGCGGGGATGCGAGGTGGCGGGGAGCTCAGGATAGGATTTCGAGGACTTCCTCATAGCGCTTGAAGGGCGGGATGAGGTAGGCGCCGGCCAGCTCGCCGCGCGCCCACTCCAGCATGCGGCGCGCCAGCGCAAAGCCGTGTTCGCGGGCAGCGGCGCCCGCGGCGTCGAGCTCCTTCAAGACCGGCTCGGGGATGACGATGCCCGGAACCTCGTTGTTCAGCCGCAGCGCCTGCTTGTAGCTGGTGAGCGGCCAGAGGCCCACCAGCACCGGCACCGGCGATTTCCCGCCCAGGCGCTTCAGAAACGCGTGCCAGTGCGCCGGGTCGAACAGCGGCTGGGTCATGGCGAAGTGCGCTCCGGCCTCGACTTTGGCGTAGAAGCGCTCGAGCTCGTAGTCCAGATCATCCGCCACGGGATTGAGCGCGGCGCCGATGGTGAAGTTGGTGGCGCCGCCGAGCGCTTTGCCGGCCCAGTCGGTGCCCTGATTGAGCCGGGCAAGCACCTTGACCAGGCCGATCGAGTCGATCTCGTAGATGCCGCTGGTTTCCGGGTGGTCGCCGAGCGAGGGTGGGTCGCCGGTGATGGCCAGGATGTTGCGCACACCGCCCACCGACCAGGCCCCCAGCAAGATGGCTTGCAGGCCGATGATGTTGAGGTCGCGGGTGGTCAGGTGCGGGATGGTCTCTACGCCGCGGGCCTCCAGCGCCCCGGCCAGCAGGATGGCGTCCATGCCCACGCGCGCCATCGTGCCGCTGTTGATGTCGATGGCGTCCACCTGGCCGCTGGCCATGATGCGGTCCACCTGCTCGAAGATGCGCTCGAGCGCGACGCCCTTGGGCGGATCAATCTCTACGGAAATGACGAACTGCTTGGCCTGGATCTTCTTCCAGAGGTTGCTTTCCGGCTCGCGCTCGACCACGCGGCGGACTTCCGGCGCGGCCTCGACCGGCGCCGCCCTCGCCACGGCCCTGGTCGGGCGCAGGGTTTTCACCGCCTCGGCCATGGCGCGGATGTGTTCCGGCGTGGTGCCGCAGCAGCCGCCCAGGATGCGCGCGCCCAGCGCCGCGGATTCCTGCGCAAACAGCGCGAAGTATTGCGGCGAGGACTTGGGATAGACGGTGCGGCCGCCGACGCGCACGGGAAAGCCGACGTTGGGCATGGCGCTCAAGCGCACGTCGCCGAGCCCGGCCAGCTCCTGCAAGACGGGCAGCAGGAGTTGCGGGCCGAGGGTGCAGTTGGCGCCGATGACTTGCACGTTTTTCTCCAGCAGGCGCAGGCCGGCATCGCGGGGGCGCGTGCCCCCGATCGTCGTGCCCTCCTCGGAAAAGGTCAGCTCGGCGACCACCGGCAGGCTCGAAAACGACCGGATGGCGTCAATGGCCGCGAGCAGCTCCTCGAGGTCAGAAAACGTCTCCAAGATGAACAGGTCCACGCCGCGCTCTTCCAGCGCGAGCGCCTGCTCTTTGAAGATGGCGACGATTTCTTCCGCAGGAAGCTCGCGCACCTGGCGGGTGATGCCCAGCGGCCCGATGGAGCCGGCAATCAGGACCTCGCGGGCAGCCGACTCGCGCGCTTCGCGGGCGATTTTGACGCCGCGATGGTTGAAGCGGCTGACCTGGTCGGCGAAGCCGAGCGGGGCGAGTTTCTGGCGGTTGGCGCCGAAGGTGTTCGTCTCGATAATCTGCGCGCCGGCCTCGATGTAGGCCTGGTGGACGCGGAAGACGGCTTCGGGCTGCGTGGCGTTCAGCTCCTCGAAGCAGCGCTGCGCCCCCACCACCTCGTGCAGCATCGAGCCCATGGCGCCATCGGCGATCAGGATGGCGTCTCGCAGCCGCTCGTTGAAATCTTCAATCTTCATTCCTGGCACCCGGATGCAGAGGGAAATTTACCGCCGGGAAAAGATGGCGAGTGACTCCTCCACGCGCCGCGGGAAGAGGCCCGGGCCCGGCCACGCGCCGGCTCAGCGCACCTGCTCCATCAGCCCGGAGATGGTGCTCATCAAGTCGTACTTGGTGAGAATCTCGTAGTGCGCGTTGTCCCACTCGACGAACACCGCCGGGCCTTCGTGGCTGAGCAGGTAGGTGACGCGCTCGACCGGGGCGTTGCGGGGCACGCGCGGCAGCGGCTTGCCCATGACCTCGCGGATGACCAGCTTGCGCAGGTCTTTGCCCTGCAGCGCCAGGTGCAGGATCTGGTCCTCGTAGATGGTGCCGATGGGCGCGCTGTCCTCGAACACGGGCAGTTGCGAGATGTCCTGCTCCTGCATGGTGTGCAGCGCGTGGAAGACGGTCTGGTAGGGCCGGGCAATCACCAGCTCGCGCACCTTGCTGGCCTTGCGCTTCACGTTCACCACGTCCTCGGCGGTGAGCGGCACTTCCGCCTCCACGTAGCCGCGCTCGCGCATCCATTCGTCGTTATACACCTTGCTGAGGTAGCGCATCCCCGTATCGGGCAGGAAGGCCACCACGAAGTCCCCGGCCTTGTACTGCTGCGCCACGCGCAGCGCACCGCAAACGCACCCGCCGCCCGAGCCGCCGGTGAAGATGCCCTCCTGTTTGACCAGGCGCCGCGCCCAGACGAAGCATTCCTGGTCGGTCACCTGCACCACGTCGTCGAGCACCTTGAAATCCATGGTGCCCGGGAAAATGTCTTCGCCGATTCCTTCCACCACGTAGGTGAGGGCCTTGCCCACCTTGCCGGTCTTGACGTACTCGTAGTAGAGCGAGCCGAAGGGGTCCACACCGATGACTTTGACCTGGGGATTTTTCTCTTTCAGGTAGCGTCCCGCGCCGCTGATGGTTCCCCCGGTGCCCAGGCCGCAGACGAAGTGAGTGATCTTGCCTTCCGAGTCCTCCCAGATTTCCGGCCCTGTGGTCCGGTAGTGCGCCTCTGGGTTCATGGGGTTCTCGTACTGGTTGGGGTAGAACGAGTTGGGGATTTCTCGCGCCAGCTTCTTGGCCACCGAGTAGTAGCTGCGCGGGTCGTCGGGCTCGACCGCGGTGGGGCAGACGATCACTTCGGCGCCGAGCGCCTTGAGCAGGTCGATTTTCTCCTTGGACTGCTTGTCGGTGATGGTGAAGACCATCTTGTAGCCGCGCACCGCGCACACCAGCGCCAGCCCCATGCCGGTATTGCCTGAGGTGCCTTCGATGATCGTACCGCCGGGCTTGAGCAGGCCCTTCTTTTCGGCCTCGTCAATCATGGTGATGCCGATGCGGTCCTTCACCGACCCGCCGGGGTTCAGGTAATCCGCCTTGACGTACACCTCGGCCTTGAAATCTTTGGTCAGCCGGTTCAGCCGCACCAGCGGCGTGTGCCCAATGGCCTCGAGAATGCTGTTGCACTTCATGTTTCTTCTCGGTTCTCTCCTGGGATGCTGAGCCTGTCGCGGCGGGAGTAGCGTTCCCGGCGCTCTGATTGGAGTTTACCACGCGCCTCGCGCGTTCTCCATGCGGCGCCGGCGGGCGTTTCGCGCGCGGCAAGCCCGGCGCGTGAGTTACAATGCCGCAGCCAAGGGGCAGGAGGCTGGACGCGGCATGCAGAAAAACAAGATGGTGAAAAATCGTGCAGCAAGCAGACGGCGCGTTTCCACCGGCACGCCGTGGGAGCCCATCGTGGGCTACTCGCGGGCCGTGCGCGTGGGGAACCTCGTGCACGTTTCGGGCACCACGGCCACCGATGCCCGGGGAAAGATCGTCGGCGTGGGCGACGCCTACGCGCAGGCCATGCAGACGCTGCGCAACATCGAGGCGGCGCTGCGCAAGGCCGGCGCCCGCCTGGAGGACGTTGTGCGCACGCGAATGTTCGTCACCAACATCACCGAATGGAAAAAGGTCGGCAAAGCGCACGGCGAGTTCTTTGGGAAGATTCGACCGGCGACCACGCTGATCGAGGTCAGCCGGCTGATCTCCCCGGAAATGTTGGTCGAGATCGAAGCCGAAGCGGTGCTGGCGCGGTGAAACCGGCACGCCAGGGCACGAAGGCCGCAAACCCGTACGCGTACGAGCCGTTCGTGGCCGACTATTACGACTATCTGCCCGTGGTCGCCGGCCGGCAGGACGTGGAATTCTATCTCTCCATGGCCCGGGCGCAGGGCGATCCCATTCTCGAGTTGGGTTGCGGCACCGGAAGGGTGTTGCTACCACTGGCGCGCGTCGGCCACCGCGTTGTCGGCCTCGACCTATCCGAATTCATGCTCGCGCGCTGCCGGGCAAAGCTCGCCGAAGAGTCCCCGGAAGTTCGCGGGCGTGCGCGGCTGGTTCACGGGGACATGACGAATCTTGAGCTGGGCGAGAGATTCCGCCTCATCACCATCCCGTTTCGCCCGTTCCAGCACCTGCTGGCCGTCGAGCAGCAGCTTGCCTGCCTGCGCGGCGCGCTCCGCCAGCTCGCTCCGGGCGGCAAGCTGATCGTCGATTTTTTCCAGACGGATCCGCGGCGCATGCAGGACCCCGCGTTCACACAGGAATCCTCGCCCCATCCCGAGGTCGCCCTGCCGGATGGGCGCCGCGTTCGGCTGGCCGAGCGGACCACGGCATTTCATCGCGCGGAGCAATTGAACGACGTGGAATTGATCTACTACGTTACGTACCCGGACGGCCGGGCGGAGCGCTTGGTTTTCCCGTTCCGGCTGCGCTACTTCTTCCGCTACGAGGTCGCGCATCTGCTCGCCCGCTGCGGGTTCCGGGTCGTGGAACTGTACGGGAATTTCGACCGCTCGCTGCTCGAGGACGATTCGCCGGAGATGATCTTCGTCGCCGAGGCCGACGGCGGCTAGCAGGCGCCGCGGCGTGCCATCCTCCGCGCCGCCCCGCCCGTCGCGTTTTTCGGACTCCCGCCGCCAAGCGCGAACCTCTAACAGCTTGTTGAAAAAGTATCACTCGTGGTCATTCCGAGCGCAGCGAGGAATCTGCTTTTTGTGCGAATCCAAGAAAACAGCAGATTCCTCGTCGCCTCCGGCTCCTCGGAATGACGGGTGGGAGGGTTTTCAACGAGCTGCTAGAACCGCACGCGCACGCGGTACTTCAATACCGAAGTGCCGTCCTTGGCCACGGGCACCTGGAACTGCGCCGCCCAGGCCGCCGTCTTGGTCCACTTGTGGGAAGATTCGACCACCTGCCAGTCGCCGCCCAGGGGCTCGTTCACCTCCACGGTAATGGGCGCGTCCTTGTGGTTGCGCAGGGTGATCTCAAACTCCATCTCGTAGAGGCGGTCGGCGAGCTTTTTGTAATCGGTCTGCTTGCGTTCGCACACCACGTCGAACGCGCTGCCGATCTGCACGCTGAGCGATTCGTCTTTGGGCGTGTGGTTGATGCGGTCTTCGCCGACAAACTGCACGCCGCCCTTGGAGTCGGCCTGGTAAACGCGCACCACTCCGGCGGGCAGGGGCATGCCCAGGCCGCCCTTGGCTTCGTTCTTGAACTTGAAATAGACCTTCACCGCGTCTTTCAGCGGCGAGCCGGGGTGCTGGGGATTGCGGTAGTAATACTGCTGGCCATCGACCACGTAGACCTTTTCCACCGGAACGCCGCTGGCCGTCAGCAGGCTGATCTGCTTGCTCTCTTTGTCGAAGATGGTGGTGCGCCGGGCGAGGGTGTAGAGGTGGTATTCCGCGAAGGCCTCCTGGCCGAACTGCGGCGGGGGGGGCGCAGCCATCGCTCGCTTGGCGTCCATCTCGACGCGGTAGATCTGCTCCACGCGGTGCAGGTCGCCGGCCACCAGTTGCAGCTTGGCGTTCTTGAAGGCCGCCCCGGTGTTGTTCACCAGGGTCACCCAGCCGTCCAGGTCGGCGGCCTTGTCGTCGCGGCCGACGGTGAGCACATAGTCCGCGCTCCAGGAGATATTGCCCGCCAGGTAGGAGGCCTCGACGCGGTGCCGGCGCGCTCCGGTGTTGTCGAGCCACCAAAGCAGTGTCGGCCGGCTGTACAGGTTTTCCGGAAGCTCGGCGAAGCGATAACTGTCGGCGCCCATGCCGGTGACGATCTCGTTGCCTATCTTCCATACCGGACCGTTGTTGTAGGCCAGCAGCGTGGCCTTGACTTCTTGCCAGCGGGTGGTGCTGTTCTCCTGGATGGCGCGCACCAGCGTCACCTCGCGCCCCACGTACTTTTGCAGCAGCTTCTGCGGGTCGAGCAGGTCGTACTCGTAGTTCTGCTCCACGACGCCGAGTCGCGCCGGCTCGCTGAGCGAGCGGAAGTGGACGGTGGCGGGGTTGATGGTCGCGGCAATATCCATGAAGCGCAGGCGGAACTCGCCGGCGGGCAGGCTGATCTGGCGGACGTCGCGCACCAGCGCGACATTCGAGTTGTACACGGTGACGCCCAGGTCCACCTGATCGTTGAGAGTGGTGCTGGGCTGGGCATCGCTCGCGCCGGGGGCCGCGCCCTGCGCTGCCGCCAGCGCCGCGCGGCGGTGCACCATCACTGGGGCCGCGAGCAGTGTGGCCGCCAGGAAGGCGGGCCAAAGGAGCCGATAAAGGGGATTTCGGGCTGGGCGTTGCAAGATTGCGTAAGACATCGTCATCCTCCGTGGTGATTCGTCTTCATGAATTAGAACGGGGAAGCGCCGGTTTCTTGCGGCGGAGTTTTTAGTTCCGCCGGGCGCAGGGCCGTTGCGGGTTCATTGTGCCAGCAAGGCGCGCCAAGTGCGGCCGCCGTCTTCGGTGTCGTAGCGCAGATGGTTGGCAGCGAAGATGCGGGCTCGGAGCGCGTCCTGCGCCTGGACGCCGGTCCAATCCACCCGCGCCGGCGAGGCGATCTTTTCCCAGTGCTCGCCGTCGGTGGTGCGCAGGATGGTGGCGTCGCGGCCCACCACCCAACATACCGCCTCCGAGGGCGTGGCGCCGGCCAGCAGCTCCGCTTCGACGCCGCTCACCTGCGGCTGCCAGGTGCGACCCGCGTCGCCCGAGCGCGCCACGGCTCCGCCGGGGCCCACGCGCCAGCGCACGGTGCCCGCGGGCGCGGCGATCACAACCAGCGCCTCGCGCGCGCGCGTCCGGCTCACCTTCAACTTGCGTTCAGTTTGGAGCGGCTGGACAGCGAATGCGGGCGCATCCTGGCCGATCTTTTTTCCTCCGGCCTGAGCCGCTGGCGGGGCCGGAGCCGCGACTCCCGATGCGCCCGCCCCCATTGTGCTTGCTCCCGGTTTGGGCGCCGCCGCCGCGACATCCGCTGTGGGCGCCGCGGGCTCGCCCGGAGCTGCGCGCAGCGCAGCAACTTGGTCCGTTTCTTTGCGTCGCTCGGCCAGCGCTCCCCGCGCTCTGCCTTCCTCTGAAGTCCCTGCGGCGGGCGTCGGCGCGGTCGGCGCTTCTTGCAGCGCTTCGGATTTTCGCGTGTGCTTCCCCATCCGGGCTGCCGGGGTCGCAGGCAGCTTGGCCGGCTCACCGCCTGGCGTCTCGCCGCTCCGGGACAACTTGTCTTCCAATGCCGCCGCTGGGGGCGCGTTGTTCTGCGCGATCTGCGTCTCTGCCGCCGCCGGAGCGTGGTAAGCCGCGGGTGTCTGCCCGGGCTGCGGCGCGGGGCGCGCGACGTACCACAACACCACCGCCGCTGCGGCCGCGGCAGTGGGCGCCAGCCAGCGCCAGTACAGGTAACGCCGGGGCGTTTCGCTCGTTTTAAGCGCGGGGAGGCGCACACTGGCCGCGGCCGGCACCGCTGCCGCAGGCTTCGCCGCTGCGGCCGCAGCCACCAACTCGCTAGAGAGTTGCGCTTCGGTTGTGGTCATCGCCGCCAGCACTTGCTGGCAGCGCGCGCACTGCGCGAAGTGCGGCTCCCAGCGCGCCGCCTCCTCGCCACTGAGCTGGCGGTCGGCATAGCCGGCCAGGGTATCGGGCGCGGGACATTCCGCGCTCCCCGGCTCGAGGCTTTGCCGCAGAGTGCGGGCGAGCAGCCTTTCGAAGGCCTTCTCTTGTTCGCGGGCGTCCATCGCTGCTCCTCCCGGCAGATTTCCGGGAGCTTTGCTCTCCTAGCTTAGAACGGAATCGCTCTCAAATCTTGCACCATGGCTGCATCGCTCTCAGGCGTCCCCCAGCTTGGGCCCGGGGTTCGCCTGCTTGCGGAGCATCGCCCGCCTGTCCGGGGAAGATGCCGGCTCGCCGTCCAGCGCCGCGGTCAGATCATACGGCCATTCTTGCAGGGCGTATTCGAAGCACAGGCGGATCTGCGCGTCGCTCAGGCGCTTTTCCGCCGCCAGGGCGTGCTGCACCTGCTTGCGCAGCTCGCGCCGCGTGCGCTCCAGGCCGCGCGAAGCCGTGGCCTCGTGCTCGCCCAGCAGCCGGCCGATCTCCGCCAGGGTCAGCTCCTGCACATAGTAGTAGGCCAGGCGCAGGCGGTCGCGAGCCGCCAGCGCCCGCAGCGCTTCCAGCAGCGTGGCTTGCAACAGCGCGAGGTAGCGCGTGCGCTCCGGGTCCTGCGCCACGGGTGAGCCGCGCGTGCGCAGGACCTCGGCGACGTAGGCTTCGTCCTTTTCGTCCAGCGGTTCGCTGCGCTGGCCGGCGCGCAGCGCGTCAATGTGGCGCTGTGCCAGCACGGCGCGCAGCCAGGTGGAAAGCTTGCTGCGGCCGTGGAAGTAATCGAACAGCGACCGCCGCTGCCCCGCGCGCTCTCCCAGGCCATAGAGCTCGGCGTAGATGGCATCGGCCAGCTCGCGCGACTGCGCCTCGCCCGTCCCGGCGGAGCGGCCTTTGCCGCCGACAATCGCGCGCGCCGCGGCGTAAAGTTCCTGGCGGTAGCGCCGAAAAAAATGCTCCCAGGCTTGTTCGTTGCCCTGGCTGCACGCGCAGGCCAACGCAAGGTCTTCCACGTGCAGCGATTCCAGATAAGCCGTCACCTCCGGGGCGGTGGGACTGGCGCCGCGGAACCGGCGCTCCACGCTGCGCTCCAGCGCCTCGGCGAACCGCGCCCGCGTCAGGCCCCATTGCCCCGCCTCGGTTTTCGCCAGCAACCATTCCACCAGGCGGCCATGGGTCAGCAGAAACTGGCTCGAGCGATTGGCTGGGCTCTCGGCTGGCATCAACGGAATTCCACCTCTCCGCACGCCCGGAAAAAAGCCGGCCTCCCGCGGCACGCGCAGGGCTCCGGCCGGGCTGTCGAAGGAAGACCCTAAGAGAATGATAGCCGACCTGGGCCGGGGGTTGCTTGCCGCCAATGGCCTCGCCGTGGTCGGCGGGTAAACAACGAACGAGTGGGCTATGATGTGGCGGGGCCGCAGCGCCAACCAAGAGAGTCGCAATCGCCCGCTCGAGATGCACATGCGCGCCCGAGAAACACGAATCCGCAGCGCCTTCAGGCTGGGTCTGCGTCGCGCGCTCGGCCTGGCCGCGGCGTTCGCGCTCCTCTGTGTGGATTGCTTTCCCGCTTCGGCTCAACAGAAAGGCGGCCCGCGCCCTGGCCGGGTCGAAGGGGTCGTGCGCGACGCCACCGGCGCCGGGGTCCCGGGCGCCGAGGTAACCCTGCGCAGCAGATCGTTTGCGGCCGTCCAGACCACGCGCGCGGACGGCGCGTTTGTCTTTGAGAGCATTGCGGCAGAGTCCGGCTTGCTGGTGGCGCGCGCTCCGGGCTTCGCCCCTGCCGAGCGGGAATGGAGCCTTCCGCCGAGCGGCGTCGTCCATCTCGAGATTGTGCTCGCGCCCGCATCCCTCTACGAGGGCGTCAGCGTCACGGCGACGCGCACGGCCACGCGCGTGGGCGACACGCCGGCCAGCGTGGTCGTGCTTTCACAGGAAGAGTTCGCGGCCACCGCCGCCCGCGCCATTGACGATGTCCTGCGCCAGGTGCCCGGCTTTAGCCTTTTCCGTCGCACCGGCAGCCGCACCGCCAATCCCACCTCTCAGGGAGTCTCGCTCCGCGGGCTCGGCGCAAGCGGCGCGAGCCGCGCCGTGGTGCTTCAGGACGGAGTCCCGCTGAATGATCCCTTCGGCGGCTGGGTCTATTGGGGCCGCGTGCCCCGCGCCGCAGTGAGCGCCTTGGAAGTGCTGCGGGGCGGGGCTTCCAGCCTCTACGGGACGGCCGCGCTGGGCGGCGCGGTGCAGATTCGCACGCCCCCGCCGGGTGAGCCCGGCTTGTCGCTCGAGACATCGCTAGCCAACCAGCAGACCGCCGAGGTCTCGCTGTTCGGCACTCAGCGCATCGGCCCGTGGGCCGGGGCCATTGCCGGAGAAGCCTTTCACACGGGCGGCTACCTTCCTGTGGATGCAGCGGACCGCGGCCGCGTGGATACGCCCGCCGGCTCCGAACGCGCCACTCTCGAGGTGACCGGCGAGCGGCGCATCGGGGAACGCGGGCGGCTGTTCGGAAAATTCTCGGCGTTTGGCGAATCGCGCCGCAACGGCACCCCCTTGCAGACCAACCGCACGCACATCCGCCAGTACGTCCTGGGCGGAGACTGGCCATCCGCCGCGGCCGGGGACTTTTCCCTGCGCGCCTATGCCGGCGGCCAGACTTTCCATCAGGCTTTTTCCGCCGTGGCCGCGGACAGAAACAGTGAAGCCCTGACACGCCGCCAGAGAGTGCCGTCGCAGCAGCTTGGCGTATCGCTTCAGTGGTCGGGTCGAGCCTGGGCCAAGCAAACTCCCACGGTCGGATTTGAAGCGCGCCAAGTGCGTGGGCACAGCGACGAGCTCATCTTTTCCGGCGGCGTGCCCGCATCGGACGTGGATGCCGGCGGCCGGCAGCGCTCCTATTCTTTTTTCGCCATAGACACTCTCCGGCCGGCTCCGCGCTGGATTCTCATTGCCGGCGTGCGCGTGGACCGCTGGCGCAACTACGACGCCGCCTCCGCCACCCGCCCGCCGGGCTCCGCCGGCGTATCCAGCGTCACCCTCTTCGCTGACCGCACGGAGACGGCGCTGAGTCCGCGGCTTTCCGTGCTCTACCGGCTCCGCCCCAACGCCTGGCTGAGCGGCTCTGCTTACCGCGCGTTTCGCGCGCCGACGCTCAACGAACTCTATCGGTCGTTCCGCGTGGGCAATATCGTGACGCTCGCGAACCCCGCCCTGCGCGCGGAGCGACTCACGGGCGGCGAGCTGGGCGCCCATTGCACCGCCTTCGGCCAGCGGCTGGCTCTTCGCGGCGGTTTTTTTTGGAGCGAGGTTGCGCGCCCGGTGGCCAATGTGACCCTCAGCGCCACGCCGGCGCTGGTCACGCGCCAGCGTCAAAACCTCGGCCGCACGCAGTCCCGCGGGGTCGAGCTGGAAGCCGAGGCGCGCCCGTCGAAAAACCTGATCCTCTCGGCGGGATTTCAGTTTACCGATGCCACCGTGCTGAGCTTCCCGGCCAGCCGCGCGCTGGAAGGGCTGCGCATCCCGCAAGTGCCGCGGCACCAGTTCACCTTCCAGGCGCGCTACTCCCCGGCATCGCGCTGGACGCTGGCTTTCCAGGCCCGCGCCGTGGGCGCGGAGTTCGAGGATGATCAGAACCGGCTCAGCCTGGAGCGCTATTTCGTGCTCGACGCGCTGGTTTCCCGCGCGATGACCTCCAGCCTGGAACTGTTCGCCGCGGCGGAGAATCTGTTCGATCAGCGCTACGCCGTTGGGCGCACACCCATCCGCACCATCGGACCGCCTGTGCTCGTCAACGTGGGTCTGAAGCTGCGCCTGGGAGCGCGCTGATCGCGGGCTATTTCTCGCCCGGGCCGCCGGGGGCGCGGCCCGGCGGGCGGTAGGTGACGCGCCAGATTTTGTTGGCGCCATCGTCGGCAATCAGCAGCGAGCCGTCCTTCAGGACCAGCAGGCCCACCGGACGTCCCCACACTTTCGCGCTGTTCTCGTCCAGCATCCAACCGGTCAGAAAATCGTCGTAGCCGCCCACCGGCTTCCCGTCTTTGAAGCGGATGCGCGCGATCTTGTAGCCGGTGCGCTTGGAGCGGTTCCACGAACCATGCATGGCCACGAAGGCGTCGCCGCGATACTCTGGCGGGAACATCGCTCCCTGGTAGAACACCAGTCCGAGGGGCGAGGAGTGCGCCTGGAACAGGACGTCGGGGACGATCGCTTTTTGCACCAGATCGGGCCGCTCGCCTTTGTGCCGCGGGTCTTCGTGCGGGCCTGTGTAGGCGAACGGCCAGCCGTAGAAGCCGCCGTCCTTGATCTCGGTCACATAGTCCGGCGGGAGGTCGTCGCCCAACTCGTCGCGTTCCTGCACGGTGGCCCACAGCTTGCCCGTGCTGGGGTGGATGGCCAGCCCGACGGGATTGCGCGTGCCGGTGGCAAACAGGCGATGCCCGCTTCCGTCCGGGTTGAACTCCGAGATGGCTGCGCGCATCGGCTCGCTCTCCACGCCCACGTTGCTCCGCGAGCCGACGGTGACATACATTTTCGCGCCATCGGGTCGGAAGACCACGTTGCGCGTCCAATGCTGCAGATAGCCCTGGCCCGGCAGCGTGCACAGCTTTTCGGGCGGGCTTTCGGCCGTGGTCTGGCCGGGCTTGTAGCGGAAGCGCACCACCGCATTCGTGTTGGCGACGTAGAAGTAGTCGCGCCAAAAGGCCATGCCGAACGGCTGGCTCAGCCCGGTGGCGAACGTGAACCGCTCGCCCGCGGTGCCGTCCCCGCGCGTATCGCGCAGAATGATGATGGCCCCGGCCCGGGAGTCTGCGACGAAGACGTCGCCGTTGGGCGCCAGCGCCATCCAGCGCGGCAGTTGGAAGCCGCCCTCGGCGAACGTGTGCACCTCGAAGCCCGGAGGGAGATGCAACTGTGCCCCGGCGGGACGCCGCACGACGTCGGGCGGGTTCACCACACTCGGCGTCGCGTAAGGCGGCGGGAGCATCTCGGGTGTGAGCTGGTGGTGCGCGGGCGGAGCCGTGCTGGTCGCGAACACGGGTGCAGCAGGAGACGGCGCTTGCGAACACGCCGGCGAGGCCGGCAACAGAAGCCCGAGCACCAAATAGTACGAAACTTTATTCATCGCGCGTCCCCTCGCTTCCCTTTGCCGGCACGAACAAGAGCATAATTCACGCTGGCCCTCGCCGCAAAGCGCTCTCCCGGGGTGCTTCACCCGCCGCAGGCGGCTCCGGGATTTGACCTTTCCTCGCCGCGTCGCATAGGATGGCCGCCTCTTGCCCGTGCCGGGGCGACGCAGGCCATGTTTTCCTGCCGCGAATGCGAACGCGAAGTCAACCAGGCCACCGAAATCTGCCCGTACTGCGGTGCCGACCTGACCGAAGCGGGCCTTCCGCCGACGGGCGAACCGGAGAAAAAGCGCAGTCGCGCAGCGATTCTGCTGCGCTGGGGCGTGCTGCTGACGGTGGTGACCTCGGCGATATGGGGATTCCTCTGGTTCATCTTGCCGGAGCGCGCGGGCGACCCTGCAGCGCGCGCCGAGGCGCAGGCGATGCAGGCACTGGGCGAACTCCGCGTGGCGCTCGCCGCGTACGCCGGGGCGCAGGGCGGCGCTTACCCGGGTTCGCTCGAGCTGCTCGGCGAGCGCGCGCGCGCCCCGGCGCAAAAGGCTCTCAGCGAGGGCTACCAGCTCCAGTACACGCCCGGGCCGCCGGGCAGCGACGCGCGGGTGCGCAACTACGTCCTGCTGGCGCGCCCCGGCAATTACGGCTATCGCAATTTCTATACCGATGAGACCGGCGTCGTCCGGGCCACGCGGGAAAATCGCCCGGCGACCGCGCAGGATGCGCCGGTTTACTAGCAGTTTGTTGAAAAAGTATCACTGGTGGTCATTCCGAGCGCAGCGAGGAATCTGCTTTTTGTGAGAATCCAAAAGAACAGCAGATTCCTCGTCGCCTCCGGCTCCTCGGAATGAAAATATGAAAGCGCGACTCCTGCCGCCAGCGTAGGCTGGCGGTG